>Ga0208800_1000019_pt1 | contig 38966 bp, 89 predicted proteins | sample ColrivemetaGS541_FD_187619 | JGI IMG/M metagenome (GOLD analysis project Ga0208800, IMG submission 187619) | Estuarine microbial communities from the Columbia River estuary - Freshwater metaG S.541 (SPAdes) (version 2) | ecosystem: Environmental > Aquatic > Marine > Intertidal zone > Estuary ...
CTCATATGAGTGCTCTTTTGAAACAACACATGTTTCTATTATCTGCACCATTCGTTGTTTAGATATCTTGCCGTTTGTTCGATTTGAACGTGACCAAGACTCAGAAGCAAGCAGTAGGTATCTTGCTTGCGGACTTAGTGTTTTTAGTCTGTCATCGGTGAACCAAGAATATTGCAATCTCAATTTCGCTTCCCGCCATCATAAGACTTCGCCATACCGGTTTCCACCAAGTACTCGTTCAGCGTAGTCCCATCCTTCCCAATTACTTTTGCTAGGATACGCCCGTACTTATCAGGCTTATCGCTTATAGATTGGAATGTAACATAGGTGCTCGATATTGTCAACTGCTTTTTTATTGTTGTGTTTTCTTTGAGCCAATTTTCAGTGGCTTCTTTAGCAATCACTCCTTCAGGAGTTTTTATCTCAGGTGAGTCAAGCCCATCTAGTCTGAGTTTTCTTTTTGCTAAAACAACACCAAAACCAAGGTCAATATCAACTTCCATTGTGTCGGCGTCAAGGATACGTATAAGTTTTGCTTGATACGTATACAGGGTCACGTTGTCCATTCAAGTGCCTTTGCAGTGACTGGGAAATGCTTTATGAAGATGGCTTTGATTTGATGTGCAAGTTGTTCGTGTTCTCCTTGTGCATCCTTTCCACCACGTGCTTCTATGTAATGTATCCAAGAGCGGATGTTCCCATTTGCGTAGATATGTGTAGGTGAGCACATAGGCAAGACAGAGCGAGCGCATTCCTTTGCTATGTTCTGGCTAAGTAGCCATTCATAAACTTCCATCTGTTGCTTGAAGAGGTCTTCTATCTTCGCTTGTGCAACTGCCTTTGCTTCTTCGTCTTCCCACGTGTTGCTTGCCTGACGGTTCTTCTCGTCTTGAAGCCGGAGGTCAGGAATCTCAATCTTCTCAGTGACTTGTGCGTAGCGTTGACTAAATTCTTGAATGCGTATCGAACTATGTCTTGCAAACTGTGCAGAGATATCTCGCCTTGTATAAATATCAAGGCACATATTACACATCTCAAAAATTGACCAATGCTTCTTTCGTATGCAGTAAGCAATAAGCTTGTCAGGAGGTGCGTTCTGGTTCTGCGGATTTGACACTCGTGCCATTTTTGCAATCTTGAACTCAGCATCTGGTGTTATCCAGACAAGGCTTACACTTGAACTCATGTTGAAAGTAATTTCCTATAAACGTTTGTAACTACAGCCTCTTTTTGTTGCGGACACAGTTCGCCCCACTCGACTCCATACATTACAAAGGCTTCTCTCCAGCACAAGATAAACTCTCGCTCTTGTGCTGTAATTTGCGTAGTGACTATATCGTAATCACTCTTCTTGTCTTCAGTGCGTGTAATCCAAAGTGCATTGAATTCCAGTTCTGTAAGAATCATTATTTCTCTGCTTCAAATGGCGAGATATTCAAGTCCAGATAATCACAAATACGCTTGGCTGCATCATGCCACGAGTAGCAGACAGCCCAAGCGTATTCGGCTCCCTCATGAGAGAGTGTTTCCTTGAAGTCTTTTTGGTGTGGTGTTAGCCGATTCTTATCAGCCTTCATCTCTATCCACATTCCAAGATAGACGAGCTCTCCGTCTACAAACTTTGGACACGCAATAAAAATATCCCAGACACCTGCCTTCTGACCTTCCCTTTTCATATTAGCAGCAGTAGTTTTAGTGCGGTAACCGCCATTCGGTATAGCAAAGATACATCTCAACTTTGAATGGCGGTATTCATTTACCTTTATCCAGTTGAACAGATTAACCTGTTCCTGATGTTCAGGATTCTGTCGTTTGGATTTTACGGGGACGACCCCTAGGTCGCCCAGTAGGGATGTAAGCCGCTTTCTTCTCAGGTCGCTCATTGACAGCCTCTTGCCACATATTACGTTCACTCATGAATCGCTGTAGCGACTCAGTTGTCACATAAGTGTATCTGTCTTTTCCCTCTGACTTTACAAACTCAAGACGACCCTTGCTGTTCAGAACATAGATTCTTGCACGGCTGATACCAAGGATTTCTTCTGCAAGAGGCATCGGAACTCCACCAAGAGCACGTCCCTGCTCGATGCGAGTATCACCCTGCAACTTCATGCGTGTCAAGGCAGTTTCGATAGCCTGTTCTACGAGTTCATCCGAAAAAATATTAGTTGCCATTTACTGCTTCCTTTCGCTCAATCAACATTGCTTCTAAGCCGATGATGGCTGTTTGCCATCCAAATGGACTTACATCTTTTGAGCCGACAATCTTTTCGTACAACTCGGCACGTTCTTTCGTTGAGTGATTTGCACCTAGGTATTCTCTGGCTAAGTCACCGAAAACTTTTGATGGTGTCGGTGTTGAAGAGTCTTGCACCTTCGGCTTAGGTTGGTTGATAGGTGCATCTACGATGCGTGGATTCTGAGCACTAGGGTCAACCTCATCGAACTCAGGTGCAAATTGCGTTCCATAACCTAAGATTCCCAAAGCACGTCCGATAGAACCAGTCTCTGCCTTTTCCATGTAGTCAGCAAAACCACGAGCGTCTTCCATCTTCGTGCCTTCGGCTACAATAACGCCACTCTCGTTTGAGATGATTGCTTTGAAAACCGCATACTTCTGGTCGATGTTCAAGTCAACAATCTGCGTACGGATGCTCCAATCTGGATGCTCTTGACGGAACCAAACTAGACGCCACTTGACTTCTAAGTAAGCCTTACCCTTCAGGTTCATTAGGTGGTCATTCGGATTAAACATATCTTTTCCCCCTCATTTGAGTTGACGTATGGTATCTGGTATACGCCCGTTTGTCAAGTGTACAAACATTTTGTTTTTTATAAATAGAAGAACAACAAAATGGCTATGATTCCCAAGAACGTGTGGTATACGCACGTACCCGTACGCATGCGCCTACGGACGCGCACGGTAAGTTAAGTTAGTAACATTACTACGTTAATTAGGTAATTGACTTAAGCATTACGTTAGTAGTAGCAATACGTATTTGTTGTTTGTATTAATATAAACAACTACTAGGTAATGATGTTACTTAGTTATGCTAAGTAGTAGCAGTGCGCGCGACCTTCACTTGACATGCTGGCAAACAGGTTGTAACATAGCGACCTGAGGTAAGAAAATGAATGTTGTATGTTTAGTCGGTCGCTTGACTTCCGACCCTGAGGTGAAGGTTATTGCATCTGGCACACAAGTTGCTTCGATGCGTATTGCAGTAGACCGTCCAGTCGCAAAAGAATCCGAAGTGACTGCTGATTTCATCAACGTGACCAGTTTTGGAAAGACCGCTGAGTTCTGCGGAAAGTACCTGACGAAGGGTCAGAAGATTTCTGTTAACGGACGTCTTCAAATCCGTGACTACAATGACAAAGATGGCAACAAGCGTACAGCCGCAGAAGTCATCGCCAATGAAGTTCGTGGCGTAGAGCGCCCAAATGGTGGCGGAGGGGAAAACTCCCATGCCGCTCCTCAAAAGGCTCAGGATAGACCGTATGGTGGCGCACAGCGTAATGCTCGCCCGTTTGATGAACCAATCACTGACCCGTTTGCGGAGTAGTCACAAATGAATCCATTTCGTAAAATGTATATGGATGCGGCTAAGGCAAAGGGAGCATCACACAGTGATGTTCTCTTCGTCCTTCAGCGGTCTGGTTATGACTCTATGACCTACCACGCATTCATGATGAGACTGAACAGAGGCACGATTGATGAACCTTTCATCAACACACTTGCCCTCATTGTTGACGTAGATGCTGCACTGCTTTATGAAAAAGCACTTGCACGTTTTGAGTTTTACAAAAGCCGCCATGCCTCTAACGATAATAATTAACAACCAATCAATCGGTCGAAATCGACCTGAGATAGCCGCCGTAAGAAGCGGTCAAGTTCAATCAAATAGTTTGGGTGAAGCATGGATTGTTCCTACTGAATATCTTGCAGAGGTCTGGAGACCAGAAGCAGATATCTGGGAAGTAGCCATCCAAGGTGAAGGCACTTATGCTGGCTCACACAAGGTCAAGTACCTGAGACTTGCTAGTGATGTGGAACTCAATCAGATGGGTATCTACACTGCTGGATTCACTGGTTCTGACAACAACGGAACCAAGGTAGTCAAAGATACTGGGTACGTAGTGACTGGAAGCACTTACGTAAACATAACTGCTGAGAACGCATCCATCACTTGTGATAAACATAGTTCAGGTCTAATCACCGCAGTACGTTCAAAGATAACTATCTCTGAAGAATCTAACATCACAGTTGATGCAGATGACTGTGTAGTGACTGCATCCAGCGGCAAAATCATTGCAAACAAAAGCAAGGTTTACGCAACCGGAAACACTATTGTTGTAGCAAACAATTCGACCGTCGAAGCATCAGACAGTGTTTCTGTGACTTCCGTTGACTCCAAGGTCACCGTCGATGGGAATGCTTTCCTGACAACGACTGGATGTACGGTCATAGCAAAAGGTGAGTCAATCGTACGATGTCACGACAACAAGGTAAAAGTCACAGCCTACGACCATGTTGTTTGTATTGTTGATGACATTGAAGAGTCACATGCAACTCTAACCTTTTCAGACTCTACTGCCAAGCAAAGGTTTATCCTAAACGACAATTCAGTTGTCATATCAAAAGTAGTTGGTGACTACGTTTGGACAGCAAATGGCAAGTATTGTCCGATGGAAGCAAAGTCATTCAAGGAAATCCCAACACCAAAACGTGGTCGCCCAAAGCTGCCTAGTGCAGGTGATGAGGAGGTTGCTGTTGACTAGGGATACACGCAAGAGCATGTATATCGTTGTCACAACGGACGGCTCAGTGCCTAATAAGGCATACTCCCGCCTAGAGAATGCTAACCGAATAAACTACTGTAATGATGCCGTAAAAATTTATCGTCACAAAAAACGAGATGATTCCGATTATAGTAGTGTCCCTGATGAAACAAGTGTGTTGTGCACTAAACGGGAAGTATCACCAGATGATGCTAAGAAACGTGCATCACACATGAAGAATCACTTTGAGAAGTACATCTACATAGCACACAATCCAGAAACCGATGAATATCGTCAGTTCACACGAACTACAAACATGGGGATATTTATCAGGTCAAATGCAGGATTCTTAGGTTATAAGATGCTTCGTGGTGACTGGAACACACGTGGTGTTCTTTACAACGAGAGTCAAGTACCACAAACTACACGATGAGTTAGATGTTCTGGCTCATTTCTTCATGAACCACGCTGATATACTTCAGCCATTGACATGAATCTTCCAGACAAAAAATACGACATCGTGCTGATGGACCCACCTTGGTACTACGGTAACAAGACAGGTATGGCTGCCGCTGAGAAGCACTACAGGACGATGAAGGACGCTGAACTGATGGCACTTGATGTGCCATCTATCCTTAAGCCGACGTCAATCGTTTTTTGTTGGGCAACTGGACCACGCCTTGACTTTGCAATGCAACTCATGGCTCACTGGAATCTGCACTATCGCTGCATGGCGTTTGTCTGGGTAAAGACAACAAAGGCTGGTGTGCCATACGGAGCTAGGGGCATACGACCAACTATCGTGAAGCCAACAACTGAGTTTGTCCTAGCGTGTTCACCAATGCGTAAAGGAAGACCCATGCAACCTCAGGATTTGACCATACCGCAGGTTTTGATGGCGTCGCCCACAGAACACTCAAAGAAGCCTGAAGACATCCACGAGCGGATAGACAAGCTCTATCCAGATGCGACAAAGCTTGAGATGTTTGCCCGTCGTCCGTATAAGGACTGGGATGTTTGGGGAAATGAAGTTGGATACATAACAGAAGAGGCTCCTGAATAGGAGCCTCTTCTTACTTCGTGTATGGTTTGTTCCAGTCAGGGTCTAGGAAGTAGTGTCTTCGACCAACATAGAACAGTTGACCGATTGGACCGCAACCCTCTGCTCTCCAAGTGCCGTCTGAATGTCGCTCAATCGTAAGGCTGACGCCCTTGGTGTCACGAACCATTGTCGCCACACCGCTCTTCATAACAACTTTGTCTGACTGAATTATAAGTTTGGTATATCCAGTTTTCAGATTGATAGGGAAAGTCTTTACAATCGTATAGGGAATCAAGTCAGTATAAAGAACTTCGGTTACCCCTGTAAACCTATCTGCCTTTAGTGGACCACACTCTTTTGCCAAAGCAATGTTCCGTGCAGAACCATAGTACGAGTCAACCCACTCAAAAACTGGCTTGACGTTATTCATCATCATTCGCTAAAACCTTTTTCAATCACATCACACCATGTCTTATCAGCAGCATCTGCTAATGCTTTTTGAGTTGGTTCATGTGCGGTAATCTTTACTAGAAACGGACCGCCACCCCATTCTGCGACATGAATGTTCTTTACAGCCAGTTCATTTGAAAAATCATTTGTGCCAACGTTGTCGTGATACAGGATTAGATGCATTTCATTGATGCCTAATACCAACAACTGATACTGCATTTGATTATAGACAGACTGTGAGATTGACTTACTGTTTTTGTAGTCAGAGACATATCTAAAGCCACACTTGCACTCGATAGCAAACACTTCTCCGGAGTCGGATACATGTAAACCGTCAAGTGACACACGACGCCAAGGATGCTCTATCGACTGTATGCATTCTGGCTCAAACTTACGCTCAAGCTTCTCTTCAGCAATAGCACGTGCATAAGGCTCAAGGATATGACCGAGTTGCATTGCTTGCGTTGATGGACTACTAGCAGTATCAACGGCTTGCAGTTTTTCACTAATGAACCGAGACTTACTACCGGGCATCAATAGACGCCCGGCTTCAGTGGCAGTTATCCCGCCTTTTCTCCAGTTCAACCACTCTTCTGTGCCTTGTTCCATGGCTACTACCGTGAAATTCATTGTTAGATTAACTTTCGGATGGACTCGAAAAGAGTTGGCTTTTGATTAGGGAAACGCTTTGACAAAAGGGTGACTATGTCAATGAGCGAGTTAGTAGCCTTGGCAAGGTCTATGTCTGCACGTTCAATTAGCGTCACGGTAACACGCATGTCAGTGTCATCATCGATACTAGACTGCTCAAGTAAGGCAGACCTTTCATTGATGAGTTGATAGCGGATAACGTTAACTTCTGCTACGCAACCACGTAGCATCTGTACATCAGCCTTTGACAGGCGGCTTAAGTTCTTTGTCTGTGTTTGTTTCAATGCTTACTTCCCCTTGCAATACTTCAGGCTCTTTACCTTTCCACTCTTTGTCAAGTGCGGCGATAAAGATACTAAATTCTGACCAGTTGGTGAATGACGCATTGACGATAAAGACCTCAGATGCCTTATCAGTGTCACGGTAGCCATTGCATGAAACATAGATGTCTGCGTGTATCAACTTCGATTCTTGGACGTATCCAGAACGAATGCGGTCAAGCACAAACACACATGAAGTCATATTCTGACTAACGGTAGCAACACTAAGTTCTTCTTGGAATTCATTGAATGTCATAGCGTCATTCTATTACTCTTCAACACACAGAGCAATACTCCATGTGTTGAAACTTTATACAGTAGATGGATTACTTTGTCAATATAATAAGAAGAAAATAAAATAATAAAAACAACTCTTGCAACACATAATTAGTAATGGTATTGTTTCAAACGGCGAAAGCCAACAATAACACAAGGGGTAATAAAGTGGCTAAAATTAAAACCACAGAACAAGATTCGGTTGCCATCGTACTGACCGGCACCGCAGTGACTTCGGCAGTAAAGGCACGTGAAGCGTTAACAAAATCGCTTGGGTTTGAGCCATCTTGGCGTCAGACGGTTGCTCTTGCTCTTTCGCAGTTCAACAAAGCCAACGACGAATAGTCAAAGGGGTCGGTATGCAAGAAAAGCCTACGTTTAGTCTTTGGCTAGTAGTGAAACGTTCTGTCGCTTTGTTGATAGGCTTAGTTTTACTACCGGTAATTATCGTGCTTGCAATATTATCAGTGAGTATGTCAATCATAGGTATTGTGATTGCAGAAACTGGAAAACTTCTGCTTGTGCCGGTAAATGACATTGCTTGTGCTGTTTTTGCTCCGCACCAAAATACTATCTTCAGAGTCTCTGGTGATAACGATATCAAAGAAGACGCAGAAGACGAGTAGTCTCTCATGTAAATGCCCCGCGCTGTGTGGCTTATCGGCTGCAAGTGCGGGGTGTTTTCGTCTCTATCTGTCATAGAATAGTCTTTGGAGAAATCACATGACATTCAGCGAAATCACTAAGTACGTAACTGAGGGCAGAACTGTATATAGAACGTCAACACCAGAAGAACTCTACTTTATATTCTCTGGTCGCATTGCGAATGTTGTTCTGTTTACAGCGGAGACGGAGTATCTACCGGAACCGGGCTTGGGTTACTGTGCTTACACGCAAGATGCAGATGGAATGGAATACAAGATTCTCTCCGACTGGCAGTTGTCAGCAGAAATGCTTTTAGCCGAAGACTGGGAAATCGTGCCGGAGATGCTCCTTGAATGGGGTGGAGAAGGCAACTCCAAACTTGAACTATGACGATACACGACATACTTGTTCCACTTGAGTTAGGACTGTTTTGTAGGCGGAAATCCGAACCGGAATACTACTACTTTGTATATGATGGAAAAAACTACAATCGTCAAGTAGGGCTTACACCAGAGGGTGGACGACCAGAACTAGGTAAAGGATATAAGATATCCGCACAACCGGTACTACTTGACGGCTTCAACGGATACAGCCTTGAAGACTGGGAGCCATCGGCATACGACGCATTACAGATAGATTGGGAAGTACCAGCCATAGATATGGTTATTCCTGATGAACCAGTTGAAACTCAGGTAGAAGAGAAAAAACAACTAAAGCCTTTAGATGTATCAAAGCCAATACTTAAACGACCAGAACGTCAAGTTGAGCCTGATTCAGGGATTGACTTTGATACTTCTCTGATACACATCAAGCATGGCGGAATAATTGAAGTGCCATTTTATGGTGATGGTGACGTGCTGGCTAAGCAGTACTACCTCTTCAATTTGCAGACACTGATGACACGAGACCGCCTCTACGATAAGAAGTACACGCCTTGGGTTGCATACACATGGGTTGATTTAGATTTCATCTGTATGGACTATAGGCTACTTGCAGCAAAGGACAGAAATGACACCTAAGAAACGTTACTATTTTTTCATCAAAGCAGAAGGTTACAATGACGAAAAAGCGTACACGATGACCACGAAAGCCAAGTATCAGATATGCGAACTGATAAAAAAGGGCATCTCTCCAGTCACTGTGTATAGGGCTGATGTCACCGACCTAGATAATCTAGAGCAGGTTGCTGTCTGTGATGAGAAGTGGTGGGCTGATTACTTGCAAGGGAAACGTGGATGGTGATTACACTCCTAACAACTGGTCAAAAAGACGAGATGAAGACTGCCTTTACAGAGGAAGTCGTTGCAGTGCTGCATACAAATACAGAGACTACTGCTGAGCTTTACTTTGGTGACTACTCTTGTGTTGTCACCAAGGCATATGTCACAGACATTGAATCGGATGACCGGAACTGGGAAGAGGGAATCATCAAGTACAAACTTGTCTACAACAATGGACACATGGAGTCAGATATGTCTGGTCGATTTATCGGCAAGTATCTGGCTCACATGGCAAATCCGGAAGTTCACGTACAAGAAAAGTTTGACTGGATTTACACTAGGCTCATAAACAAGATTCTGCTCAACAATGACTGCTATCAGCATTACGACGAACTAGATTATTAATAGTTGACAAACTTCATGTAAAGTGGTAAAACACTTACATGCAACAAAACAACAACAACAACACACCGCTCTGGTTCATAAGTGGTTTACTGCTTGGTGGTACCCAGATTGCACAATCGATGTTTTTGCTTTTCGGACTCGTATGTGCCGTGTTCGTATTCATGCTTGGCTCATTTCTGAGTGCTCTGACATTTGCGGTAGTTACTCACTGGAAATCACTTCTTCTGTACGTTGTCATTGGTCTCATTTTTACGTTCCTTGGTCACATCTACATGCTTGAGGAAAAGAAGAAAAATGAAGATAAAGGCTAATTACATTGCACTTGAGTGCGACCAATATACGGCTTGCCACATGCTGGTTATGCTGTATCAGGGAAGCGTTGAGTCCGACAACATCAAGTTGACTATCACTGACGTGTTATCCAATGATGTCGGGATGGTGGCACTTGAACTGTACCCAATCATCGACGATGAAAAAGAAGTGTACACAGTACGGATGAGGCTCCGTGGTGTGGAAGAAATCAAGAATTTCCCGTATACGCAGATGAATAAGATGTTGAACAACAGACTTATCCCGTTCTGGATGACTGAGATTGACAAGTGCGTAGAGTCGATGAAGGGGCTAAACTGATGACTCTGGAAGAGGCATTGTTTTGGTTACGGGATGGAAAACTAGTTGTATCCAAAAAGATGATGATGCGGTTTCGTATGGAGAGAAGACCGGTATCACTTGGTGGAAGGCAGAAGCAGTATTGGTTTATTGACTTCCAGCATTGTGGAACAAAATTTCCAGAAGAGTGGATACGATGGCACAGTGCCAACGATGACTTCTTTGATTTGATAAACGATGATACTTGGGAGTTGGAATGACTATTGCGGAACTAGCACCACAGTTAGAACAAGGGCTTGTTATCAAAACAGCCACACATAGACTCAGGAAGGGACGTGTTTCCTATGAGTGGACTCGCCTTGGCTTGCCAGACATCTGGTGGCCATTTACGTGTCCATTATCAATGGTAGACATGACAACGGACTGGGAAGTAGAGGAAACAGTATGACGTTCACTGAATCTCTGGCTCACTTACTAAAGGGTGAAGTCATGAGGCGTTATGAAGATAACGTAGAGTATCGATTTTGGTTCAACAAAGAGACACGCACCGGTATGTGTGAGCACCACGCAGACAAGTTTGCGAGTATGTGGTACATCAGCATCGAAGATATCCTTGATGAGAGTTGGGACTTTGCTGTTCGTGAAGACAAAGAGCGCATCCTAATCAAGTACTCGGATGCATCAAAATACATCCTTGGTTCACGCATCACTCAACGATAGTTATTTAGGCTCTATAAGTAAAAGGTCATACTAGGGGACTCATAATCCCTCTTTGATAGTTCGAGTCTATCTGGAGCCACTAACACAAGTACGTAAAAGGCATTAGTTTCGCACGTAAGTAAACAAGCCAATTAACGAAACTTAGGCACCATGAAAATGGTGCTTTTTTCGTTTATACTGTTGACAAAGATTAATTCTTGATGTAAAGTGAACATATGAAATTCACTGATGTAGTTAATGCATTGATAGCCGGAAAGCGGGTCAGGCGAGCAGCTTGGCACCGAGTAGGCAGTTATATAACGTGTGACTTTGAGCAGATGACTATGTACGTCGGTGGAGTAGTTAGTGCATTTAGCCCAAACAAAGTTTCATTGATTGCGGATGATTGGGAGGTACTTGATGACTAGTCAAGAGTTGGTTGATGCTTTACTTGACGGTAAAACTTTGACTCATAACTTCTTCGGAAGAAAAGGTCGTGTTCACGTACTTCATAATGCCGAAGAGGGTGACAGACATCACCGGTTAGTTGTTGTTTATAAAGACAACGAAATGGGTTGGAGTAGAGAAACCTATCGGGAGTCTATCGGTCGGTCAAAACCGGAAAGTTTTTTAAAGCATATCTACATTGATACCCTCAACCTACATCGGGACAACCTCATGATGATACGTGAACAGTACTGGATGCTCAAGGATGCATATTCCGAGTCAGGTTGGTCAATCTGGGAGCCTACAGATGAAGTTTAGAGCCAAGCCGTCCGGCTGCAAGTACTTGTCAAAGAAAGACCAAGAAGCAATACGGTTTGTCATGAACTACTTCAGGGAGAACCCTACAGAACTTTCTTGTACGTTGTACGAAGTTCTTGAAGATGGTACTGAGCAGATAGTAGGCAACATCCCAAATCCAGAGTTTGAAAAACTAGAAGAGAACGTTGAACGGCTCATGTCTATCTACACACACTTCAAGAAGAAGGGTGAACCTACACCAGAGATGTGGCAATAAGATGCTTTTCAGTACATTGACAGACTTGCAGAACGTAGTGTTAGGACTACCTCAGTATGCAACTGAGCCTCCTAAATGGTTCATACATAGGGAGCATTATGCCTTGATTGTAAAGTCGCAGTACAAGTATGCAAAGGCTATCCGCAAAGCAAAGACACGTAAGAAGCGTGTAAACGCTAAGTGTGGGAGGTAGTTGAGTGACCGGACTTGAAGCACTGGATTTATTGCGAAAAGGTAATGCAAGAGTTAGGCGTTCTGCATGGATTAAGAATGAATACTTGTATACGTTGGACGATAACGAAAACATATATACATCTTGCGAATATGAATGCAATCGTGGTGGGAAATGCTATTACCCAAGTGATGCCGAACAATTAACATTGGAAATATTGGCAGATTTTCTTAGGGATGACTGGGAGGTAGTTGAGTGACATTCATTGAAGTGTTTAACGACCTTATGAGTGGCAACCCAGTCACACGTACTGCATGGATAGAAGATGATGAAAATAGGATTATGTTCTACGACCCAAAAAACAAGTCATGGGTTGATAGGATGACGGGAGAGCAATGGGAAACCCAGTCTAAGTTCATCTGTATCACTCACGAAGATATGAGTGCTGACGATTGGGAAGTCTGTGATTGGGAAGATGAAAATGAATAGTTTCGAAGCGATGGAAGCACTTCGTGCTGGACGCAGAGTTAGATTTATCTGGTGGCCTGACGAAAACTACATCGTTAGGGTAAAGGACGATATCAAGGGTTTTCCGGATACCTTTGATAACTACATCCAAGATAATCCTTGGCGAGTTATCTGGCTACTCTTTGATACTGCTCACGACAAGCTCTGGGAAGGGGTTGATTAGATGACCGGTGTAGAAGCACTTGCATTAGCCAAGCACGGCATGAAAATTACTTGCCATACTTGGTACGACAAAGATAATCCTTGGGACTACTCCGCATGGGTAGAAGAAGGATGTATAGTGAATAGTCCGTACGAAGGCATGAGCGCATACGACGCCACAAACGCCTTTCTGGCAGACTTACTAAATCAAGAATGGGAAGTACTTGAGTAATGAAACTAACGCTAGTACACCGTGTGTACACTCACGACGACGGCACAAAGACAGACGTCTACGACGCCGATATAGATGATGTAGCCATGACTTGGTTTGTTCATGGGTTCAAGTTGGACTACGACATGTGGCGTCCAATAGGGTCAGAACTAGAGTTTGCCCTGAAGCAAATGATTCGTGACCCGGAGAATCCAAACTCCTACAAGATTGATGAAAACCTCAAGCCACTGAGTGTCGATATCCACAAGAATGTCAAGTCCTTGACCATCGAGTGGGAGTAGATATTTATCCACCAAGTGGATAGAATCTATCCATAGAACCCGTCAAGCCTCTGCATATGCTCAAACTGATGGGTCACTATGTTATACTTATTTCATAACTTATCTCCCAACCTACAAACCCGAATGGCTTGCTGTTCGGGTATTTTTTTGTGGTAGTATCTTCATGCCACCGAAAGGTGAGCTTTGTATGAAAGCAGAAAACTCCAGTCACTGCCCGACATATACAAACTCTGCAAAACGAAAGACCAGTTCTCCAGACTGGTCTTTTTTGTTAGGAGACTCATGACCGGCGAAGAAGCAATCCCTCTATTACGTAAAGGCAAACTGATGAGGCGCAAAGTCTGGAGCAGCAAGCTTCACGTCTTCATGAGACAAATGGGTGATACCTACTACCTATTCGCTCAAGGGGCAGATGTCTTTGACATGATGGATGACAAAATCAAACTGTCAGACTTCTTCTATAATGACTGGGAAATATATGTTGATATCGTTGACACAGCACCGCTACTAGATGTATAATTCTCATGTAAAGGGAGTAGATATCCAAGGGTATCTTTAGGTAGATGTCTGACGACATCTTTAGGGGGAGTACATGTTAGATATTGCATTTGACCCTATATGGGCATTGAAACAAGGGTATACGGTTGTTACTGAGTACCCAAACAACACGTCGTTCCACTACAAAGTCATCGAAGGCAAACTCATGTCAAAGTGTAGTTTCTATGTAGGTGACGCATGGAAAGATGCTGGTTATTTTGTACTTGGAACAGACGTTAAATGTTCATTAATTCCACCGGAGCCACCTATTTGACTATAGACGCAGCAATCAAGAGTATCCTTGAAGGTAACAAGGTAGCAAACGAAGCAGACCTGACTTTCAAGGAAGTTCATTTTGACAAAGAGTCAAGATACTTTATCTACTCTATCCAAGGCGTTGAGTCTATGAGGGATAGGAACTTGGTACTGACGGTATCTGATTTGAAAAGCAAGGAATGGAAAGTAGTTTGACATTTGGACAAGCACTACTATGTACCAAAAATGGTTCAGTCCTAACTAGGACGTATATCGAGTCTGACACAATCGTTGTTGTTTTTTGTAAATATGCAGAAAGCAAAAGACTCATGAGGAAGAAAGTCTCCACCAGTTTCCAGAGCGGATGGACGTTCTCTGGTTGGAGTTTGAATGACATGTTAGCCACTGACTGGATAGTCGCTGGTTGACGACCACAGAGGCGTATGAGCATATCAATGCCGGTGGTCAAGTAAGACATGCCACGTGGTCAATGGATGTTTACGCATTCATGAAAGATGATGTGCTCTACGTCACTAACGATGTGCACTCATGGCATTGTCCACCACTTGAATTCTTTTCTAATAACTGGCAGATATATACAAACTAGGGTACACTTGTCATGAAAAGGGAACATCATGGACTTTACAACTATCATCGGTTTGGCGTTTGGGCATTGGTTTGCCGACTTTGTGTTGCAGTCACGTAAGATTGCTGAGAGTAAGTCGAGTAGCCTACGGTCACTGTTTACACATGTAGGTTTGTACACAACTGCACTTGCTTGTGTTATGGGACCTATCCTCATCAGAGACCATAGTTGGAGGTTAGTCTTATCCTTCATCTTGCTCAATGGTTTCTGCCATCTGGTCACTGACTTTGCTACATCTAAGATGTCGGCTCATGCTTGGCAGTCAGAGGATAAGAGCCAGTTCTGGAACATCATCGGCTTTGACCAGTCTATCCACTGGAGCCACTTGCTGATTACTTACTTCGGCTTCTTTGTGTGGGGTTAGGTATGTGGCCAAGTAACAGCGGTATAAAGCGAAGGCTACCAGACGAAGATATCTACAAGTTAGCAACCAAAGAAGTGATTGATAAGGTAGTCGAACTACGAGCAAATCGACGTACCTATGAGTGGATAGCATGCCATATGTATGCCAACAACTATCTGTCACCGTATAAGCGTTGGAATACAAGGCTAGTGAAGTCACTACTTTCAGCTCATGGGGTTAAGTCGGGACTGATGTCTAAACTTCCAGACTATCGACACTTGCCGGTTATTGAGGCTATGCTTGCTGATGGAGTAAGTATGGATGATATAGCCGAGCATCTGAACAGCCAAGGATGTCGGACGGTAAATGGTTATCTGTTTACTAAGAGTTTGGTGAAGCAGTATGTTCACCGGTATAAGGAGCTTGAACTAAAGCACGGTGAGTACGCTGTACGGTTTTTACAACCAGTGGAGGATGATGATGACATTTGAAGAAGCAGTGAAGGCAATGGACAACGGTTCGTTTGTCCGTAGGGCTGGATGGTCGAAGAACATTAAGTTGTATGCTGCCTATCCAGCAGATGAACAAGATAAACGAGAGTCAAACAACAAGCGGCATATCTTTGCACAGATTGACTCGTATGAGCCAGAGTACGCCATCTTCCGTATATCGGACATCTATGGTGACGACTGGTATGCCATCAACGAAGACAACATCACAGACAACGACTTGTAGGTTGAACAGTATGAAGAAGACGTGGGAAGAAAAGTTTGATGCCGCTTGTGCACATGCTTACAGTGAACTGATAGTCGAGCAAGGATTGCCTTATCAAGACGCCTTGCTTGATGGATTTCAAGCCATCCTTTACATGGCTAGGACTGAGAAGAGTTGTTCTTTCTCATTTTGTCGTGCAAACTGGCACATCTTCTACACACGGAAGAAGAAGAAGTTTTCACCTAAGGAAGACTTCATACTTGAAGTTATCAAGAGTGAGCGTAGCGGCTACACTGGTTACGATACGGAGGATTACAGATGACATTCGGACAGATTTATAGTGCGGTCAAAAAGGGACGCTGGTTTGGTCAAGAGAGTACACCAAACATACGTGTATGTATTGTTGGTGGCAAGTACCTTGTTCATGATTCAGCGATTGATAGCAACGAAGTAACAACATTGCAGTACTACTCAATAAGTCCAGATATGCTGCTGGCTGAAGACTGGGTTGTCTACAACTAAAGACCACGGCTTTTGCCGTGACATAACCCTTCTTTGCCGACGTGTAGACAAGGGTTATGTCATTGAGTGTGCTTATGTCAGAGCATTAGGTGCAACGATAGCAGCCAAGCATAGGAACGCTGACTTACTGAAGAAGCACCAAAAGGAATGCAATAGTAAAGGGCTTAACTGGGAGAAGTACTGGACGGGTGACCCGTACTTCACGAAGAAGGTTAAAGTCAGAGACTATGGGTAGTTTATAATGTTTACGAAGTAATAAGTCAACTAACCGGAAGTTGTAGTAGGGAGAAGAGTGAATGTTTGAAAGCGTAAGTGACCATCCGTCTAACTGGCAGTGTGTAGTTGACTATGACCATGTTGTCAACGGTATCAAGAAGGTAGTTGGCGACGTAGAGAACATCGGTATATTTGCAGAGATATATCCGTGCATCTTTGAAATGGCTGATAAAGATATCGTAGACGGCTGGTGTGCCATCGATAAGGTAGCATTTGCCGCCGCTATAGGCTTCTATACGGCTACTGCTGTTCAGTCTATATACAAGACGGTATCGCATCGGATGATATCGGCGATAACAGTAGCACCGGTTATTGACTTGATGCAAGCCGGACTATTACGGGTAGAGGCGGATGCTATTTACTTACGGCATGTAGATGGTATGGATTTAATCCCAGAATCACCTTATGAGTAATGTTGACAAACAACTGACTAGTGTTGTAAACCGTAAGACTCACGGAAGAATCGAACTGCCTAGGCATGATGACTCATTACTCCGTGAGTACTGCCGTAAAAAGCGGCTACTAAATGGTTGGACGTACGCTTACGTTGGTAGGCAAGTACTACAGCGAAACGGTAAGCCGTACACAAAGATGAACATCTATAACTGGATTACTGGACGCATACACTTCGGACCAGAGTATTCTTTCAAGATGGCTCAAGCATTTCGTGTACATCCAGTGTATGCAGCTTTCCTTATGCGTAGGATTCCAGAGTACGAGCTTATAGATGATTACCCAGATGAGAGTGAGGTAGTTAACTACCTTATGAGTGGTATGCAACAGTTTGGATTTAAGATAAAGGCGGAAGATAAGAAGTATGAAATTATCTGACTTTGTGAAGCAGCGGCGTAAAGAGTTAGGACTAACACAAAGGGAGCTATCTCGTGCTGCTGGTCAAGATTCCGGTTGGATATGTATGATTGAGGCCGGATTACGTAACTGTGGTAACCAAACAGCAGAGCCACTAGCCAAGGTGTTAGGTGTGCGGGAAGAGGTACTACACTTGCTTAGTGGTCACTCACCGGTACTAGACTTCCGTGAAGACATATCCATGGAAGACATAGCGGCTGCCATCGATGAGTTCAAAGCGAAGGTAGCAAACACTTCTTGGCAGGGCTAGACTGCCACCGTCATGCTGTTTGCTGGTAATAGCCTAACTAAGCAGTCCTGTGGTGGTTGGTGATAGTTGATTTTGCAACAGTTATTAGATGTGAAAAAACCGGCTGGATTAGCCGGTTTACATTTGTCTACGATATGGTAGTGACCTATTTTGTATAGGTCATCGTGCCATGGAAGTCTACGTAGAAAGTCGTATCATCTGCCACGATGTGGAATCCTACGGTGATATGTTGGACGCTTTCCGTCATGTCTACCGACATATCTATAGACTGGATGCTACCGTTGTATGCACAAGTGTTCACAAAGTCTACAACGTCTGCGATGTCATACGACTTGTGGTTTGTGCATTTGTTGCCTACCACCGTAGTGGATGTGAAGTAGCAGAAATTTGCCATCTGTGCCACATTGTGGATGCTATTTTGGGTCATCTGGAGTACTCCAGACGTGTAGGTGATGTCACCTTGAACGGTGATACCAGAGGTTGTGATAGCAGATAAGATTGTCATTTGGTTCCCTATACTTTCCGACTAATTGACCATGTTACCCAAGGTAACAAGTACGCCTACGATGATGGCAAATGCACCTACTCCAGACAGAGTAAGGGCAAGGTTGATGACTTCGGCTTTAGTGGTTTGCGGTTGCATGGTGTATTGTACCAGATTGTCAACGTATAACAAATAGATTTACGTAATATTTGTCAACAGATACGTAATATTTTCACGCGGGATAATGTGACTGGAGGTCACCATTCACGGTGACTATTTGTCACTATGGTGACTGTCAGTCACATAGTTTTTGGCAGGACGGTAGTTGCATAATCAACTGTTGACTAATCAACTACTTTTGCAACCTACCTAAATAACCTGTGGTGGTGGCTGGTAGTTGATTTTGCAACGATAGGGTAGCAAAAGAAAAGCCGGTATTTCTACCGGCTTGATGCCTACGATGGAAGGGTACCGATTAGTCTTTGTATACCCTTTGTCCCCAGAGCGTATACATAACGCTATTACCTAGTACTACGTAGGTTTTGAATTCGTGGCACATGTTACTACCTTGCACGTGCACAGAGTCGATGCCATGCATTAAGGCTTCCGATGCTAGTGCAAACCCAAATTCGGATTTGTTCTCAAAGAAATCCTTTGAGTTACCTTCACGGCTTCCGCCGTCAAATTTGATGCTATCGGCTTCCATCACGATAGATGCCGGATTATCTTTGTAATCCATTGTTTCCGCACGTACGATGCCATCCGCATAGCCGGATTTGGCGATACATGTAAGGATAAGGTTTTTGATTTCAAGTGTTTTCATTGTATTTGGTTCCCTATTGTCAGTGTAGAACGATTTCTACTATTACGCTCCGGTAGCAATCTTTACGATTACCAAAAAGCCGATGAATAACAGTCCGCACATAATGCCGATGTAATGTGGAACCATTTCGCTAAACGTATCGGCGTCAGGGTTGAGGAGGATTTTAATGTGCTTTATCATTTTCGTTTTTTCCTTTTGATTCAGTGTAGAACGTTTTCTACACTGACAAGATACCACAATGTCAACCGAGTGCAAGTAATTACCTAAACTATTTTTTCCCTATCCTAAAACGACAAAACGGTATCGGTTTACCTATAACGCATAGCATTTGACAAATGCCCCTATAGGCTCAAATTTGGCGATTCTAGACACTTTGTATACGGTATGGCATAACTTATCGGTTTGACGTGAAACCGGCTCTATTTAGGCAAAACAAATACATGGTGACGTATAGTCACATCGGACTTTACAGGAGTTAGTTGCGTAATCAACTATTGACTAATCAACTACTTTTGAAAGCTACTCAAATAACCTGCCGTAGCTGCTCGGTGTGACTATTAGTCACATGCCAGTGATAAACAAAAGCCGGTTAGAGAAATCTAACCGGCTTGATGCAACCTACATGAAACCTACTCGGATATATAGTCCGAGTAATTCCAAACCTTCACCTTGATGGTACGGTTATTGAAGTCGGTGATTTGCCAAACTTCACTCAAACCGAAAACCTTCAAAAGTTTCGCCGATACTAGGTTTGGATACATTTCATCCAAAGCGATTTCACGGCTGTAGAAAATCTCTATCCGTGCTTTGTTCAAACTAGCCTCACGGGTGAGGTTTTCGGCGATGCTGATTTCGAGTGCTTTTGTCATTGGTTTGGTTCCCTATTACTTTACGATGTTTCCGAGTACGACCATCGTTGCAACGATGATAGCAAATGCGAAAACGCTGGAGACGATGAGTGCAAGGTTGATTACTTCAGCCTTGGTGGTTTGAGGTTGCATGTAAAGATACTACAGCCAAGGGTTAGAGAATGTCAATAGGGTATTTGCATATTCAACTAAAATAGTTTGGCATATGCTAAAAATAGTTTGACGGTATACAAAGCGTACCAATTACGCCTATAAACCGAGTAGCGTATAGGTTTGGCATATACCGCTGTAGGCTCAAATTTGGCGATTCTAGGGACTTTGTATACGTTATTGGATAACTTATCGGTTTGGTTACAAAACGGCTCTATTTAGGCAAATTCTGAAGTCGGTCATGTTACCAACAGTCACCATGTAAGGTGACGCACAGTCACACCACGGTTGGCAGGATAGTTGTTGCCAAATCAATAGTTGCATAATCAACTAAATTCACAAACAACAAAAAAGTCCTGTCGTACGGCTGGTAGTTGCATAATCAACAAACGTTTGACATAAGTAAACCGGCTGGATTTCCAACCGGTTTGAGTGTCTACGCTAGTGTGCGAGTCTACCGACTATGCACCGGTAGTAATCTTGACTGCTACCATAAACAGTACAAAGAACAGCACGGTGCACGCAACGATGTAGTGAGGAATCATTTCCTTGAACGTATCGGCATCCGGCTTGAGTAGAATCTTGATGTGCTTTATCATTTTCGTGGTTCCCTTTGTGAAGCGTTCTTGCTTACAGTATTAGTATACCACCTTGTCAAGGTATCACACGCTTTATACGTAATATTTCAGATTAACTTACGTAATATTTTCATGCAGAATAATGTGACTGTAGGTCACCATGGTGGTGACTATCGGTCACGTGGCAGATGGCAGGAACGGCTCACTGTATGGCAGCCTGTCAGAGCCGGTAGGTAGTTGCATAATCAAGAGTCGCTTGGCATAAGTAAACCGGTTAGATTTCTCCAACCGGTTGGATGCAACCAAGGATGTAGGATTAGAAATCCATATCAAAGTCGCTTACCACGGCTTTGACCTTGGCTGATTTGCCATCCATAAAGGTCACTTTCCATACTTCGGTATCACCGTTTGTACGGATGATTTTTGCATCTGCGATTTTGCAGAATGTATCAAAGTCGATGTCATGGCATCGGTTTGACAGAATGTTGATACGGATGGATGCCATGGCATCGGTGGTGGTGGTGGTTGTTGTTGTTGTCATTTTGGTTCCCTATGCTTTCCGATTACTTGACTATGTTGCCAAGCGTTACAAGTACTCCAACGATGATTGCGAAGGAGAAAAATCCGCCGATGATAAGAGCAAGGTTTACGATTTCTTGCTTGGTTGTCTGTGGTTGCATGGCATTAGTATATCAGATTGTCACGTTCACAAGGGCATTTTGGAGCCAAGTACAAAAAATAAACCAACTATTTTTTCACCGTTTACCAGTGATAGGTATGGTGACAATTAGTCACATTTCCTTGAAAATGCAACTAACGGCTTTACGATTACAGGAAAGTCAGCCGTGGTGGCAGCCTGTCGTCGTCTGTTGTTTGTTGATTATGCAACGATAATTTGACATGAAAAAACCGGCTGGATTTCCAACCGGTTGGATACTACGAAGTGGATATTATCCGGTTAGTCTAACCATCAACAAATCCAGCATGATGGCATAGTCAAACATTTTTGCGATTTGGATATCTGCCATGGTGGCATATGCGTTCGTCTTGACAAACCATGCATCGGCTATGAACGCTAGTGGTGTGCCGGTGGCTATGCCAGCACAAAGGTATTTTTGGTCGATATTCATTTTCATATACTCCACTTATCCGGCATAGTGCCGGATAAGACATACTGCAAGTACTACGACGAAGCCAACCATGTAGAGTGCCATACCGGCAAGCATGACGCCAAATACAGCGACGGCGAAATCGGACATGACGTGCTTAGCGTCTCCGAGATTTGTTTTTTGAGTGGTTCCCATGCCTATCATTATACAAGATTGTCAACGTATCGCCAATTTATTTACGTAATATCTGATAACTGTTGCATAATCAACAAACGGCCTCTCCGACAGGTTCGACTGAGTGGATGGCAGCCTGTCAAGCCGGGATGTGACCTACAGTCACCATGCAAATAGTTGTTTGCATTTTCCCAGTGACAGACACGAAAAAACCGGCTAGATTCCTAGCCGGTTGGATGCCTACTTACTTGGAACGTGCTGGCCACGTGCCATACCGGATAACCATGGCATCGATATGCATAACACCGGTGAACGTGTCGTCCGTGGTTCCATCCCGATACTCCTTGAATGCTACGTTCATCCGAACCATTCTTTGCCCTTGCTGTGTGCCATGCACGATGCCACGTGCCACGCTACCGTCGCTTAGGATAGCGGACGCTTGACGGATGCCGAATTGTTCGAACAGCATTTTTTCCGCTTGCTTTACAGCGATGGCATTTGCCGCGACGGAGTCGGAGGACGTGTCTACCGTGTCCCAACCGGTTGGTGTAGTGTTTTCCATGTCTAATAGTATCATGGATTGTCAATGTGCAAGGCATTTTGGAGCCGGTTTGAAAATATATTTTTGACCATTTACCAGTGAAAAGTTGATTATGCAACTAACGGCAAATTATCCTGTAGTCGGTTTTTTGTTGCGAAATCAAAAATGTGACTTTTGGTCACGTCAAAATCGAAAAAAAATCCAAAAAGTCAAAAATCGCATATAAAGGCTGCCCAGAGCAGGGAGGCGGTGTCCGCCCCCCCCTCCCCGCCTACCCGGCGTCGCCGTAGTGAAACTCATATAAACATTCGGAGCAAATGTTTCGCTCTTCGGTTCGAACGATTTCGCCGGTGAAGTCGTGTTTATGTATGCGACATTCGTAAACATCGTTCCCTAATCCGTCCGAACATTTGTCGCAACCATAGCGGGTGAAATGTCGCTCTTCGGCGTTCTCCATCGTGACATTTGCACCGGACATTTCCAACGATTCTACGTACTCTTCCCAAGTCATTTTTTTGGTTCCCTTTATAGCATTTGGCTATGATTAATATTACCGTATCTGGTAGACAAAGTCAAGAACTATTTTTGGAAATGTTTTTCGAAAAACTTGACTACAGGATAGATTCTCATCTGGATAACCTGCCTCTAGAATGAAAATAAAGCCGATTGGAGCGACCCAACCGGCTTTTGGTATTAGGCTCCGAAGCCTAGCCGTTTCCGCCACGTTGGGGCATTTTTAGGCTCCAAGCGGTATCGGAGTTCGGCACTACAGTAGTGGATTTCATCCATGTAGTATCCGGCATTTGGATTATCCGGTTGGAGTCGGATTACATCCTTGCATTGCTCAATTATGTTATTGAGCGAGTGGTAGCAATTGCCTACCAGATTTCTCTGATATTCGGCATGGTTCATTTGTTTGGTTCCCATGCATCTAATTTACCACCACTTTGTATACGTTGCAAATGTATTTTGTTGTTAGAGAATAACTATTGAATATGCAACTACATCGAGCATATGGCAGGACTGCCGAGTGGGAGCCAAGCCTGTTGCTAGGCAAAAAGAAAACCGGGATTTCTCCCGGCTTGATTAGTCTTCGATTTCTCTTGGTATGCATATACATGCATTGACCAATTCTCTTTCCGACATGGTGCGCACCACCCGATTCGACATGGTGATTTCACCGGCGTCGGCACCATCAGAGTATTGAGTCGCCTTGATGGTAATGTCCCGACCCATAAACATTTCCGTGCCTACGTTACGGAGCAACGCTGGTACCGTGGCAACGAATTTGCCGTTGACGGTGAAGTTGTACGTACCACTAAGGTACTCTTTGGTGTTTCTCATGCCTATATCCTAGGGCATGAATTAGACTTTGTCAACACATATTTTGAAAATAGTTTCATAGGCATACGGTACGAATTTGCTACCACGGTTCAAATGCAACAATGCCTCTATTTGTCCAAATTTGGCGATTCTAGCCACTTATCATGCGATATTGAGTAAAGTATCATCGAGCATCAAAACGGCTCTATTTGGGCATTTCAGAGCGTTAGTCAAAACGTGTCTGTTGTTTGTTTGATTATTCAACTATGGCAGGGCTAGTCACCACTCAGTAAGCCTGTCGTCAGGCAAAAAAAGCCGGGATTGCTCCCGGCAGCTGCCTACGATATAGAGCTGGGATTTCTCCCAGCTCATTTCCTACTAAAGGTAAAGTGACTTTTTAGTAGGTTCCAGCCATTCCATGCGCATCATGTAGGCTGCCATTTTCAAGCTACCTAAACTCTTTTCATCACAGTCACGGATTTGGTCCATGAGCATTTCCACTGCGTCAAGCGCAATTTCAAGCCGCTTCTCAGTGATTGTCGCATTAGCCGCGATAGAGTCCGACGATGTATCGACTGAAGTCCAGCCGTTTGGTGTAGTGTTTTCCATGTCTATATCTTATGGCATAAAACAGAGAATGTCAACAACTATTTTACATTTGTTTTTAGAGCTACTAACAACTGGCAGCTGCCGACGGCAGGTTCGATGACTGGTAGTCAGTCCTGCCACAAGGGGTGTGACGGATAGTCACCATGCAAACATTTGTTTGTTTTCCCAGTGATAGACATGAAAAAACCACTGGCTGATTTTAGCCAGTGGTTTAGCCTACGATAAAGGGATTAGGCTAATTCAAGAGCCTTTTCCGTGAGTGCCCATCCGTGTTTGCCACCCTCTGGGTCAAAGTCGATTAGTCCGGCGTCCTGAGCACCAGACATCACACCAGCGGTACGCTCAATGCCCCAGCCGGTTTGCTTGGCTACCATTTCAGCACTAAACCAACTATAGTTGTCTACCATCAACTGTGCCGCCGTATCGTACGGGCTGTCAGCGATTACGACTTCGACCAAACGCTTTTGAAATTCTGTCATTGTGGTTCCCTCAGTAGGTTAGGTTGTTTCCTACCTACACTATGATAATAGGTCATAACGTAGACAAAGTCAAGAAAATAAATGGCATATTGGCAAAATATTTTTGACCATTTACCAGTGAAAACTCAATCTCATGGTGACTTTTAGTCACGGGAGCCTTTGACAGGTTTGGTCAGTCGGAGTCAGTCCTGTCCATGTGACTATCCGTCACGTGTGACTATCAGTCACTGTGACCAACCGTCACCATGTGTACTCTGCCCTATGCAGGTGGTATGCGTCCGCCCCCCCCCTCCACGCCGCCAGACAAAAGAAAAGCCGGGATTTCTCCCAGCTCCTTTACACTTCGTTGCACGTTGCACAGTCGTTGCAGATTTCTTCGTCTGCTATCCAATCATCTTCCCAAACCCAATCACCGCACTGTGTGCACTGCATGGTACTAGGCTCCGCACCGTAGCAATCATCATCCATACCACCCGCCATCATCTCACTATCCAACCACGGTGCGATATTCGACTCCAGCATCCATTCTTCGTCCATTTTGGTTCCCTTCCTTCCTACATCAATAATATATCGTACCTAGTAGACAATGTCAAGGGAATACATGAAAATACTTTGGTTGCATAATCAACAAACAACAAAGACGACAGGATAGATGCCTAGGTATAGCAGCCTGTGATAAAGCAAAAAGAAAAGCCGGGATTTCTCCCGGCTCTCGCCTATTCTCCGTAGTGGAAAATGCACAGACACTCAGCACATATGCTAACCTCTTCGGTTCGCACAACCTCACCGGTGTAATCGTGCTTGTGGAGTACACAATCGTACACATCGTTCGCTAGTCCGTTGTTACAACAGTCACAACCCATACGGCGGAATGACCGCTCTTCACTATTTGTCATCGTGACATTTGCACCGGACAATTCGAGCGAGTCCAACATTTCTTCCCAAGTCATTTTTGTGGTTCCCTTTATAGCACTTGGCTACACTAGAATAATACCACACTGGTAGACAAAGTCAAGAAGTATTTAGTTATTAGGTAATAGTTGAATTAGCAACGACAGGAGCTGCTACCACTCAGTAGTCCTGCTATCCGGCTCAATCCTCCTTTCCTTTGTGCTTTGCTTTCCGGCTGTACTCCCGTTTGTTGTCATACAGCATCGATTTTTGCCACGGACGCTCACTAGCCGGTATCCGTGATTTCGTCGCTGTACGGGCTTTCTGAAGCTCCCTATCGGTAAGTCTAATCGTTTTCATTGGTTCCCCTTCAAAGATAGAGCCGGTATTTCTACCGGCTTATTGAGTGTTTACGCTATGTTGATGTTTCCGTGCTTGACACAGAGTGCATCATAGATTTCTCTACCGTTTTCAGTAAGGGATTCGTATCCCTTGTGAAGTGGTGAGATGCGAAACTGCATCCGTTGCAACTTACCGAATACACGGTAGATAGGGCAATTCATGCCACCATGCCAATCACAAGCGAAGGTGTAATACGCTTCGCAGATGTCAAACCTATCGAAATTCATCATCATTTTGGTTCCCTACTTCCTTACATCAATAATATACCTTGCTACGGTGACAATGTCAAGAAAATAGGCAAAGTATTTTTAGTTGCATAATCAACTAACGGCTAAACAAACCTGTCATCAGACAAAGGGAAAGCCGGGATTTCTCCCGGCTTTCATTCTAGGGAACCAACCTAGAAAATCCTAGGGATTAGGGTTCCGATGTAGATTAGCGTCAAAGCGACTCCCAGATATGCTCTATCTTTGCGATGCATCACTGCAAAAAAGAAAACTAACAGAGCGACTCCGGATATCCCGGTGAAACTTACTAACCTTGACAAATCTTCGATGATTATCATACTCCCCTATCCCTTTCCTACACTAGTAATATATCACCACTTTGTATACCATGCAAGGCATTTATAAAACTATTTTCAGCGACCATAGAGCAGGAGCCACACAGCACCATCAAGCCTGTCACAAGGCATAAAAAAAGAGCCTTTCGGCTCTACTCCGCACTCTCCTTTGCTTTCAGTTTCGTGAGATTGTCATTAAAAATCTCACGGTCTATTACGTTCAACAAACCAGATAGTGCGGTTTCATATGTCGTATAGCATATTTTTACCGTATCTGACTTATCCTTCGCTTTGACATATGCCATGAAAGGAGCATGAATGCTTTCATGCAACGCACTGTACAACGCTCTCAATTCGGCTATTTGCTTATCTGTCATTTCGGTTCCCTATCCCTTTCCTACACTAGTAATATATCATAGCACGTATACAAAGTCAAATAAATAGATGAACTATTTTTAGTTGCAGAATCAACTAACAACAGAAATGGCAGGAGCTACACTACGTATGGCAGCCTGTACAGAGGCATAAAAAAAGGAGCCTTTCGGCTCCTACTCCTACCTAGTGCTCAGTTCAAGCACTCTGCCGAGATACTCGGTATCTTTTTTGAGTGCCTTTGCGACCTTACCGATTTCGGGATACATCTCACGGTAGTGCGACGGCTCACACTCTAGCAGAAAATCACCGAATACGTTTTCTGCATCCGATATCCAATTGGATACCGTTTGAGTTTCGCTTGCACAGTCGTACAATTCACGCCAATCGAAGTCTGCTAGACATCCAACCGTGACTCCACAGATACGGTTTGAGATGTAGTTTACGAGTGCCATGTATTGGCGGTAAGTCAAAGCGACTTTTTTACGGGTAGTGTTTTCCATGTCTATATATTACCATACTGGTAGACAAAGTCAAGAAAATGACAAAACTATTTTAGTTGCATAATCAACTACTTTTACAGAGATGGCAGGATAGATGACCTACAGTAGAGCCTGTCGTAAGGCATAAAAAAAAGGAGCCTTTCGGCTCCTACCTACATCGCTCTAACCTTGCCTATCCATTCGGCTACTTGCTCGAATGAAAGGTATCCGTGCACATCGTCTAGGATGTCGCCATCCTTCATAACGGCTATCTCAAATAACCCTTGGTCGGCACCGTAGGATACTCCCGGCTTGCAGATAATGGATATCGTGTATCCATTTGGAAAAGTGATTTTCTTTTCGTAAAACGTTGGTGTCATTGTGGTTCCCTCAGTAGGCTAGGTTGCTTCCTTCCTACATCTATATATTACCACACTGGTATACAAAGTCAAGTAAATAGACAAACTATTTTTGTTGTTTATGCAACTAAATATCGATGATGGCAGCCTGTAAGAAAGCAAAGAAAAAGCCGGGATTTCTCCCGGCTGGTGCCTACCAGTCGTACTTGACTGGTGCATTTTCGATACGTGCTAGGCTTTCACGTAGGTTTTTCACAACGAGCGTGAACCTAGGGTCATCTATCGCATGAAGCGTGTTCAATGCCATCTGTGCTACCGCCAACGTAGCACCATATTTCTGCGTCCATGCCATCGGTTCCGGCTGGACTGCTGTGCTATCCGACGATGTATCGACTGAAGTCCAGCCGTTTGGTGTAGTGTTTTCCATGACTATATATTACCATGCTGGTATACAAAGTCAAGTAAATAGATGAACTATTTTCAGCGACCGAGCTTGGCAGGAAAGTGAACCTAGGTACAGTCCTGTGATAGGGATGTGACTATCCGTCACCATGCTGACTATCAGTCACGTGACATGACATCAAAAAAAAGCCCCTCCGGATGGAAGGGCTTTGCTCATTGCAGGTCGTCTGGGTTGCACCCCCCCCTCTAGGAGAGAGAGAGGTATTTACCGTGTGTGATTTGTCCGGTCTCTACGAGCTCGTGGACGTATTTGGCAATGTCACGTGCCTCCCACTTGTAGAAGCCAAATGAGATATCGGACATCACGCCTTCGGTGTTAGCGTAGTAGATTTCCATAGTCTCATCTGCATCCATCACGAGAACGGACGCTTCGCCGCGTTCACTTGACATATTGACGTAGTATTCGGTGTATCCGATACCGTCACGATTTGGTGCGTTTACGAGTGGCATTTCTTTGTACCCTTCCTTCACATATATATTACCATACTTTGTCTACGTGTCAAGAAAATATGTGAACTATTTTTACTTGCATAATCAACAACAGGACTAGCACCACTGATGGCAGCCTGTAAGATGGCAAAAAGAAACCGGAGGCTTTCACCTCCGGTCTTGGCTTACTCCTTGTCGAAGCCATCGAACCAAGGACCCATGCGCCGGGTTCGGGCTTTCCCGGTAGCCGTACTACACGTGCTAGATGATGTCTCCGGGTTGGAGCAATGGGCTACTGCCTCTTCCCGTGTCAAGCCACGCTTGATAACACGCTTTGTGATTCCAGCATCGAAGTACATCCGAATAATCTTGTAGGTTGTCATTTTTGGTTCCCTTTGTAGGCTAGGTTGCTTCCTTCCTACACCTATATAATATCATACTTTGTCACCGTGTCAAGAAAATAGATGAACTATTTTTCAAGAGTCCGGTAGGCAGGGTCTATCATCGGTAACCACTCTTGTTCTAACCACTTCATGAGCTGCTTATAATCCACTCCGGTGTACACAGCTCTACCATCGGTGAACAGAGTGACCCTACGGCGGTTCCTGTAAGGGTACAAGCTGACTCCTACCGTCATTCCTAAGCTATACGCTAGGTTTACGAGCTTCGTGAACAAAGTCCCGTCAAGCACGAAAAAGCCTCTAGATTCGGCGTCTAGAGGCTTGTGGAGGCTCAATACGATGGTCGGAAGATACCAGCCGTTGCATTAGCGGTACCACGTGCATCATGCTCAGCGTTACGCCGTGCATCGATTTGTGCATCAAGGTACTCATCGTACAATTCGTACGTCATTTTCCGTGGATGCCCAACGATGGAAATGAGATTGTCATTTGCTTCGAAGTGATTTTCATTTTCCAGCGAGTCAACGATATCGCCGTCAACGAAGATACTAGGCACCATATCGGCGTCATGGTCTGCAAGTACAAGCCATTCTTCCGTTGCATCGACGGAATCAACGTACTTGAAGGAGTAGCCGTTTACCAGCAAATCCCGTACCTCAGCCTTATCCATTTTCACGTAGTCATTAAGATTAATCATCTTGGTTCCCTTCCCTTTCACATCAATAATATATCCTACCCAGTAGACAATGTCAAGAAAATAGACAAACTATTTTAGTTGACTAATCAACTATACAGAGAACGGCAGGAGTGACTCACAGTCACATAACCTGTCATCAGGCAAAAGTAAAGGGGAACCGGTTGGTTCCCCTTGTGCTAGGTTGGACGCTCTATTCGAACGTCACGAAGCCTACCACGCAGACTCCACTGGGCTTGATTACCAGCATGTCGCCGGTATCCTCAGTCTGGCATCGGACATTCGTCAAGTCCAATTCAGCCTTCACCCTACGCATGATTTGCAAGCGTGTAGCGGTATCGGCGATTTCGATTTTGCCACGCTTCACCCAACTGTAGTTGGCTTCGCCACCGAACGTATCCGTCAACTCAAATCGTACTGTCATTTTGGTTCCCCTTGTGGATTAGGTTGATTCCTATCCACATCAATAATATACACCAACTAGTAGACAATGTCAAGGAGTATTTAGTTATTAGGTAATAGTTGAATATGCAACTACTTTTGACTTGATGACAGGACTAGCACTCAGTATGGCAGCCTGTGAGATGGCATAAAAAAAGGAGCCTTTCGGCTCCTCCTCCTACCCTTCGTCTTCGTCTTCGATTTCGTTCGCTTCGTTTATCGCATCGGCGATTTCTTCGAAGTCTACTTCACGGATATAGGCTTCTACGATGTCTTGGAGGAGTGAACCGGCATCCAATTTGCCAACATATTCACATACCATATCTTCGACTGCATCCGCCGATACCTTGGAGTCTTCGCCGTCAAACGCCGACATGATGTGGAGCGAACAATTCCACGTTTCGTAATTCTTCCATCCGTTGTAAGTGCTCATTTTGGTTCCCTTAGTAGATTAGGTTGCTTCCTACCTACACCATAATAATAACATGGTGGTAGACAAAGTGCAAGGTGTATTTGTAGTATTTAGTTATTAGTTGTTTGTATTTGATTTAGCAACTAACCCTTACAGGATTGACCAGTAGTCATATACCCTGCTACACTGAGCTGCCGGATGGTTCTCCAGCTGTCCGAGCATCATAACAACTACCGTTTGATGGAGAAAAGGGGCACCGTCTGGTGCCCCTTTTTAGTTGTCTACTTGACTTCGTTGTAAACCTTGTAGACTTCACCACCATGGTTGTAGAGAAATCTACAGATGATGCTAAGGTTTGCCGCGCTCCCTCTGTCAGCACGATTCATAGCATCCATTAGGTCATTTCGTAGGACTGCATCCAAGAAACCACCAAGCATCATCGTGGTGCGATACTGCACAAAACCTTCGAAGGCTTGGATGTGATGTTCGATGCAAGCGTATAGGTCGCGAGTTTCTCGGCTGATGTTCAGCGGGTTAGTAGTGTTTTCCATACCTAATAGTATCATAGTTGACAAAGTCTGCCAGCATTCTAGGACATTTATTTTCAGGCAGAAGTTGACAGGCTTGGAGCCTACCTATCAGTCCTGCCGATGTGACTTTTGGTCACCATGATGACTATCCGTCACATCCACATACAACAAAATAGCCTAGGCTTTCACCTAGGCTTTGCACATTGCAGGGCGTGAGTCTCCGCCCCCCCCCTCCCCCCAGCGGGGAGCCTACATTTCGAGTACCGTGTAGGAATACTCCTCCTCATTGTCAAGCCGTACGGTGAGCGATACATCGCCGTATACGTCACCCTCAAAGAGGATTTCGTATGTCATGCCATACCGTGATAGGTACTCGTGCACAGATGATGCCAATTCATCGTACGTGTTGGTGTCTACGGAACCAACAACCTTAAGTGGTTGACCGTGTCCGACTTCACCGGGAACGCCTTCGAAGATTTCGATTACTAGGAATCGTGCTGTAGTGTTTTCCATGTCTATATATTACCATAGATTGTCAACATTGCAAGAACTATTTTAGTTGATTATTCACTGTACAGCGATAGCAGGATATTCAGTGAATAAGGCAGCCTGTAAGGAGACAAAGAAAAAGGAGCCTTTCGGCTCCTCCTCCTATCCTATGACTTCGCCAACTTGGTCGGCATAGCACCACTGCATACCTCTGCACGGTGCATCTATCGGCTTGATAGTGAACACAGCGAGCTCCTTATTTAGGTCTACTCTGTTGACTTTCTTGCCTTCCTTAGCCCTGAATTGACCCGTGGCTTCGATTTCGATTACCACTGCACGAGCGGGTGGTTCCATACCAAAGCATCCGCTCCACATAACGATGTCGCCGATTTTCACAAACCGGTGTTGGGTAGTAGTGTTTTCCATGCCTATATCTTACAGCACTTTGTATACTATGTCAAATGTATTTTGTTGTTTATTTTAGACAGCTGTGGCAGCCTGTAAGGAGTGCAGATAGCGAAAAAGGAGGTAGATTTCTCTACCTCCTTCTCCAGTCGGGAACCAACCGACAATCATTCGCCGAGCTGCGATGCTCTAGGCTTATAAAGGTTATATCGTGTAGGCTCATATTTGCCAAATCTAGAGGCTAAAAGAGTGGATGCTAACTATGAGCGGGTTAGCATCCACTATCATCCCTATGGTAAACACCACGAAAACCATAGGGACATCAGATACTAGCGTTTTGCTAGTACATCGGCGTATCCGACAATCATCGTGTCGATATACGGGTCGTTGCAGATTTCGTCTACGATAAGGTCGTCGCTGTTCTCTTGTACAGCGTTGCCGAACCAGTGGCGCAGTTCGCTGATTTGCACAGCGGTGAAGTCTTCGACGACTGTGTTTACCAAGTCGATACCCAACTCGTTTTTGATGCACTCAAGGTGCGATTCCGTCAATGTCCCGTGCATCTGGAAGTTGATGCTAACTGTTCCCGTGAGTGTAAACTCCATAGTGTTTTTCCGGTTCCCTATCTGTAGGCTAGGCTTCTTCCTTCCTACATCACTAATATACCCTATGCTGTATACAATGTCAAGAAAATAGACAAACTATTTTTAGTTGCATAGTCAACAATCTACAACGGTTGACAGGTGAGACTGGTAGTCACACAGCCTGTAGCAAGGCATAAAAAAAGGAGCCTTTCGGCTCCTATCCACTACTCCGCTTCTACCTCCTCCTCTTCGTCGTCGCTCTTCTCCCGGTCTTCGTTGACGTGCTCCACCACCTCATGCCAATTCACGGAGGCGATGTGCTGATTTACGAGCCACTGAGCGTACTCGCTGTTGGATGTCCCTATCCACTCAGCAACCATTTCCTCTGCCATTTCCCGCTCCATGTCGGCTTTGGCTTCACTAGCGGACTCAATAAGAGCATCGCCAAATGCGAGCATCACGTGCCAAGTGTCCCAGTTCGTCCATCCGTTGTATCCACTCATTGTCGGTTCCCTCTGTAGGCTAGGCTTGTTCCTTCCTACATAACTAATATACTGCATACGTTGACAAAGTGCAAGTGAATTGCCATAAATAAATGAAGAATGTTAGTTGACTAATCAACGAGCTGGAACGGCTTTACAGGCTTGGAAGGTAAGCAGCCATCCTGCCATCAGTCACAAAAAAAGGAGCCTTTCGGCTCCTCCTCCTACTCCTTGTTGAAGTCCGTTGCCAACTCGTTCCACAGAGCGTCGTGCTTGGTAATGAACTTGTAGTATTCATCCCTTAGCAACCGGATAAGCTCGGCTTTGTCTACCTTCTCATCGTACTCTACGTCATTCAAGACACGTGCAACGTTGAATGCGTGTTTTACGGCGATGTCCGCTTTGCGGGCTAGATACTTCTCAGTAGTGTTTTCCATGTCTATATATTACCATACTTTGTCAACAATGCAAGCCATTTTACAAAAGAAAAAAGGAGTCTTTCGACTCCTTCGTACTAGATTGCACCAGTACCGGCTGTTGCCCTTACGTAGAGATTATCCGTCTTCTCCACATAGCGATTCCATGTGGCAAGGAGGGCTTCAAACATTTCATCCCGTTGGATTTCCTTGTTTATGCTTGCTCTGCAAAGCAAGAGGTACATTTCATTGACGGCGTCGTATGCGATGTCGCCACGGGCTATCGTGTATTCGGTGAGAGCCATCTGGCGGTCTTGTGTAGTGTTTTCCATGTCTATATCTTACACTAGGTTTGTCAACTATGCAATAGGTATTTCAAAAATAGTTCGACTTTGTTGTTTGATTAATCAACAACAGAAAACTTTTAGCAGGTTGAGTGGGTAGGCATCTTTCCTGCCATCAGGCAAACAAAAGAGCCGGTAGGCTGTAGACCTATCGGCTCCCTCTATCACCGTACCACCGGTGAATTCTATGCAAACATCGGCTGGAAGCATTTCCGGCTGGTGTCGTTGAGTTCGACTTCACCGTTGAAGTGTGCCGGTTGGCTACGTGTGATAGTCCATTGCTGGACGTCACCGGTTGCCTTGTGAGTCGCTACAAGGGACACAGCACGTCCGTAATTCGACTCTGCGTGGTTGGTTGCGATGAAGCCATTTTCGATGGCATACGTGCTCGCATAGTTCACCATATTGGTGTACCAAGCGACATCAACATCCATGACGTCGATGATTAACGGTGTCGGCGTCGCATCCGTGGTGAGGATGAAGACGATTTTTGTTGTGAGTGAAGTGTTTTCCATGTCTATATCTTACAGCACATTGTCAACGTTGTCAAGAAAATAGTTAGTTGATTAGTCAAACAGCTGCCGGAAGTTTTACAGGCTTAGTAGGTAGTAGTCAAGCCTGTAGCCAGCAACAAAAAAGGAGCCTTTCGGCTCCCTTCCCTAGAACGACCAGTCGTAGTAGTAGTCCCTACTACCGAAGCGTACGATGCGGAAGTTCGTACCCTTGACCTTCCATTTGCCATCCTTGCGGAAGGTAACGACTACCTTGCGTCCGTTAGGATTCGGCTCGATTACCCAGCTCTGGTGGCCGAAGTCAACGTTTTCCGCTGCCTTGACGCTATCGGCTTGAAGCGTGACAGACTTCCCAGACTTCGAAACTTCGACTACCGTGTAGCACTCACGGTCGGTGTAGCAGTACTCGGTAGCACCATCGCCGATTTCTGGTGCCTTGCACTCCACACGCTCTACCAACCGATTGATTAGACTTCCTTGCATATTGGTTCCCTCTTCCTTACACAACTAATATATCCTACTTTGTCAACGGTGTCAAGAAAATAGTTGATGTATTTTCAGCCGACGGTTTTTACAGGAGCCGACTGGATGTGACTTTCCGTCACCTGACTGGTGACTATCCGTCACGTCTAAGGTAAAAAGAAAACCACACAACCGTTAGGCTATGTGGTTTGCACAATGCAGGTATGCGGACTCTTCGCCCCCCTCCCCCTGACGCCTACACCTCTTCGGCGTAGACACCACATTCAAGGAAGATGAGGTCGATGATGCGTGTGCCTTGAAGCACGTTCGTCCGGTGGTCGCAATCTGCTTCCAGCTGTTCGATGCAAGGTCCACCCTCAAGGTGGTTAGCAGAGCATCCAGTGTGTCCTTCACAGCAAGGATGGAACATGTAGTCTGGTGCTTGCTCTTTGACGGTGACACGGATGTACTCGGCTGTTCCGTATGTAAGTGTTGTAGTGTTCATGACTATATATTACAGCACTTTGTCTACTGTGTCAAGTAGTTTTTTGTTGTTTGTTTATGATGGATACATCTGGTCACGGAGTAGGATTACAGGATAGATGCTTAGGTGTCTGACCTGTAGTAAGCCAAAAAGAAAAGGAGCCTTTCGGCTCCTCCCTACTCAAACGCTGGCGTCTTGTACAGCGTGTTGATTCGCTGCCACCAGTCTAGGACTCGGTACGTCCACCACTGAGGGTCACAGATAACCTTGAGGTCATCCGGCTCGTTGGCACTGAAGTTGATTTGAGCCTTGCGAGCGAGTAGGCTACCTTCCTCCAGTTGGCTAGCGTATACCGTGTCGTAGAACGCCTTACGGAGGCTATCTTCCGAGTAGGTGACGTCTACCAGCATCTGGCTTGCCACGGAGTAATCGGTGACTCCAGACTCCTTTTCAAGGGCGTCTACTGCTGTGTTGAACAGCTTCTGTCCCAACTTGTGCAAGTCGAACAAGATGTCCTTGTTGGTTGTTGCATCGATGAATGTGCCATTCAGTGCGAGATGACTCAGCATCTCAAAACAGTCGCTTTCGAAGGCAGCGAGCTCTGGATTTTCCATAGCCCAACGGAGTCGTGCATGCTTTTCTTGATTCGTCATTTCTAGTTCCCTTCCCCTACAATCAGAAGCCCTACGGCTTCACCCTTCTCCCAGCCACCCTCTGGTACGTCAACAACGATTTTGTTGTCGTAAATGATGAACTGGACATCGTCCGTACTATCACAGTCATGCAACAGCAGACTGTTGAATTCCTCAACCGAGTAGAACTCATCGGCATACTTTGTGGCGTTGCCATTCAGACTAGCACGGTCACGGATTACCAGACCCTTGCCCTCAGTCTTGAGGTGTCGCTCAACTCGCTTCAGATACTCGCTCAGTTCGTATTTATACATCGTGGTTCCCTTCCTACATCAATACTATACACTATACATGATACTTTGTCAAGTACTATTTCAACTATTTTCAAGCACACGGAACATGATTTCACCACCCCAGCCATCATCGAATACGATTGTCAAGTCGTCTTCGTCTGGCGCACAAACGATGTTCTCAGCGTCGCCACCGATAAGGTTGACCATGTAGAACTTGGCAAGGCGTGTAAGCCGTGCGGCATCCATACCCTCAGTGCGAGAGGTAACTACCTCTGTGTCAATGTCCGTTCCCGATATCTCAACTTGTGTCATCTTTGGTTCCCTCTTTCCTACACCACTATGTTACAACACATCCTAGGCTTTGTCAACACCTATTTTACAATAAATGTGACTTCGATAAGTTGTGGTGCCGTCATTTCCCAGAGCATCTTTCCCTTGACGGTATAGGTGCCATCCTTGACGGTGATACCGTCGAACTGGTATCCCTTGACGCTCGACGTACGGAGCAAGCCACGGACGCTGTAGACGTCCACAAAGGACTTGATGTCGATAAGGCTCTGCGCCGTTGACGTCTTGAAATTGACGACTTCGTACCGTGACCGGTCTCTTGTTAGGTTGTCTAGTATCTTTGCACTCATGACACTATGTTACACCATATATGATACTTTGTCAACAACTATTTCATCTATTTTCCAAGAGCGGAGCTGGGGTTCTACAGGATGTGACTCTTGGTCACATAGATGCCGTTGTCATCTTCAGGTGACGTTTGGTCACATCGCTTTTGTTGTATGTGCAATTAATTAAACATCTGTCTTATTAATTGCACATTGCAGGTGCGAAAACTCGGCACCCCCCCCCACGCTAGGGCCACCAGACCTTGGTTACCTCTCCGTCTTCGAACTCCATTTTTGTCCACATAACGTGGAACTTGAGATAGGTATCTTGGTCAGTAAAAACGACGTATGGGCTGTTGGATAACTCCCATGGAAGTTCGGATGTAGGGATACGGTCAAAACTGACACCGTACTGGGTCAGAAAGTTGTCAGCGAACTCACACATCTCGTTGGCTTCGCTGAGGTCGATACGCTTGATAACGAGCGTGTCAACTAACTTGAAGTCTTCGGTGTAAGTGTCCATCGCAAAGTAGTTGTTGCATGTAGTGTTTTCCATGCATATATGTTACACCATACATGGTACTTTGTCAATAGGTAATTTGTTGTTTGTTTGGATTATTTCTACAGGACAGTAGACAAATAAAAAGGTGGACGGAAAACACTACTAAACCGTCCACCAACCTAGGCTGGGAATGGGAAGGGGAAGGGAACCATCCTAGGCGAACTAAGTATAGCCATTCCCCACTCCCATGTCAAGCGCGCCTAGGCTTTCGTGAGCTCTTGCTAGGAGCTGCATAGTCATGTGAGGCGTCGTAAGAGTCAAGGAAGGACTCTATCAACTCATTCCTGATACTGCCGTATACGCACTTCTCACCCTTGAAAACAAGGATTACTGGGTTTAGTGAGTTCAGCTCACTCACGATGGTAAGTCCAAGTGAGTGAGCCTTCTTCTCTGTCGTCATTCTTTGACCTTTGGTGGGAAGTCGATTTGGATGGATACATCACGTTGCATCGTAATCATCGTACGTCCACAACTGGCGGTGCGTCGTTTTGTCGCTGGTGAGCAACTTCAAGAGGTCGTCACGCATGATGTTACGCATCTCGTTGATAACCCACTCATGATACTCACCGTGAGTAGCCTTCACCATGAAGTGAACACTAATGATGTTGCAGTGCTCTGGCTTATGGTAGTGCTCGAAAATCTTCACTGCTTCTTCTTTTGATAACTTCTTGTATCCCATTATTCCCCCCCTATATGTCTTGCTTGATAATCGAACGGTAGCGTCCGCCACTGGTAGTGTGCTCCAATAAGAAGCCACCGTTGTAGAAGAACTTCAGTGCAGTCGGACGGTCAATGTCTATCATGACAAAACTGTGCTTCGTGTTGACTTGCAAAGAGAATTGAAGTTCCGTCTTATTGATGAAGTCAAGTGCGTCTACGCTCTTGTATTGAACGATGCGAAGGTTTGGCTGGTCGATGATTACTGTAGTGTTTCTCATGTGTTCACTATACATGATGTTAGATACTTTGTCAAGTACTTTTGTTGGAAAGTTTTAGGAGCTTGTGATTCTTACAGGATGTTACTGACAGTTACCATGATGACCGAGCGTCAGATACAGATGCCGTAGGCATCTTGTAGTGGAGTCTAGATTACGTTTCAGGCTCTACAAACTATATGCCCATTGCAGGTGCAAAACCTTGCACCCCCCCCACTGGCTGTTTAAACGCTAAATAATCGTTTTTACAAAAATGGACGGAATTATCATCAATTCCGTCCAAAAGTAA
>Ga0208800_1000021_pt1 | contig 38688 bp, 61 predicted proteins | sample ColrivemetaGS541_FD_187619 | JGI IMG/M metagenome (GOLD analysis project Ga0208800, IMG submission 187619) | Estuarine microbial communities from the Columbia River estuary - Freshwater metaG S.541 (SPAdes) (version 2) | ecosystem: Environmental > Aquatic > Marine > Intertidal zone > Estuary ...
CTTTTCAACCGTTCCAAAATATTTTACTTTTTAAAACAAAAGTCCACTATTATCGCCCTTAATTTGACGTATTGCTTGATGCAATTCTATGTTGCCTTGCTTATGCGATTTGTATATGGCTTTAGCCTGTAGGTAGGCATTTTGCGCTTGTTCTTTGGTATCAAAGTAACCCAATGTGATAACAATAGGGCTTATGCCTATCTGCGCCCGCCACTTACTGTACTTAGTAAACCATGTAACACCCGTACACTTTGAATTGCTATCTTTGTGCGGCTTTCTATCTTTTGTAAATGGCTTGGGCTTTCTTGCCCTGCGATGTACTATTGCTTGTTTATTAAGCAATGCGCGTTCTGTATCCCACCAACGGTTAGCCGCTTCAATGGGGTTATCTATCCAATATTTAATCCATCGTTCCCTATTGGCTATGCCGCCCATCATGGTATCAACGGGCATACCACCGCGGGCTATGTTGTAACCGATGTTGTTAGTAGGTCTTAACAACCCTTCTATGCGTTCGCAATATTCACGGGTATCGGCTACTACTACCACTTCATAGATTAAATCGCGATGTTTGCGAATAGCATGGTTAATTACCACGCAATGCACATCGGGGTTTTTGCGTGATGACCTTCTATGTTCTGCCCACCGTTCCCGCGCTTTTCCGTTTGTAATGCCTACATAGCCTTGTGTAAATATGTCGGTATGTTCGGGCTTGTGTATCCAATAAACAACACTTGCGCCTTTTGGTTGATGTTCATGCCCTATGTTCATTTGTCACCATATACGCATAATCGTTCTTTGTGTAGTCTTTTGCACCATCTTGGGCGTAGTGCCTGTAGATTCCCTGCTTTTCTAGCCCTGATTTTTGGCTATGGCAATTGTGGCAAAGGGATTGGAATATGTTGCGGCTAAACGCATGGCTACCTATATGCTTCCATGCAAACAGATGGTCTATATGCTTTGCTGATGCCACTATGTTCCTAGATAAACACCCTTGGCATAGGGGTTGTTTGCTTATCTGAACTGCCCTGATGCTTTTCCATAATGGCGTTTGGTATGCGCTATCTGTTTCCCGCCTAGCCATGTTGTCGATACCACCATGTTCTAAGCAGTAGGTGTTCAACTTACTTCTAGGGTTCTTACACCCTAATGATGAACACTTACCGTTAGTGGGTACTGATGGCATTAGGCTAAGAATCGTAGTTTATAAAGGGTAGTGTTAATCAGGTTGGCGATGTTATCTACTTCGTTCTGTAGTTCGCTATCTTGCGGAAATCCTGATGCGCGGCGCAGGGTCGCTACTTCATCTTTAAGGTAGGTTAAGTAGGTTACGGGGTTATTGTCAGGCAATTGGTAATCCGATTGGTACTTAGTCAATAGCCCGTACTTACCTTGGAACGCTTCTACGAATCCATCTACTAGGTCGCTTACTTCATCGTAATACGCACCTAATGCCATGTGCTGAGAGTAACTTAGGCTTTGGAAATGTAGGATATGCGCGTTGGTGACGCTATGCAATAAGCATTGAACAAACTGCATTACGGGGTCGCTTTGGGCGGCTTCGGCACGGAATTTAACCATCATAGTCCTTCGGGTAGTGGAACATCGGCGGGCCATAAGCCCAATGCCTGTAATTTTCGCACCGTTTTCAAATGTGCGGCAAACCAAATCTTTTGTCGTTCAAACTTGTCTAAATCCTTGCCTTGGTCAATTTCCATGTGACAAGCATGGCAAAGGCTTGCAATTAGGTTGTCATCGGCTTTTATCCCCCGACCTTTACCGCCTTGCCAATTGGTATGTGCGGCTATTACCGTTCCGTCATCCGCGCCGCAATGTTGGCATGGGATTTCACGGGCGTTGCGTAATATAGTTTGGCTACGGATATATTGATGTTTAGGGAATCTCATTATCCGTTTAACCATCGTTGAATTGGCATTTTCTCTACTTTCTTAAATACAAATACGGGTTCATATTTAAAACCGCCCTTACTAATGTGGGAAAGTTGCATTTTTAATATTTCTTGTAACTCGAACTTTTCTTGCCCTGCTATTTCCAATGTATCGCGTTCTAAATTAGGGTGCGATTTAACATTAGCAACATTTAATATTAAATAACCATCTGATTTTAATGCTTGATAGCAATTTTTAATGGTTTGGCGTAAGAAATCTTCATTCCATCTATCGACCGTATCATAGGCTTTAAAACTTTGAGTTGATTCATCCGCGTATTTTTCAGTATCAAAGTACGGGGGCGATGTAAAACACAAATCAACGGGTTCAGCGGGAACGAACATTTCGCTACCTACCATGTTCAATTCGGCATCCATTGGCAAATGTCTAAAGTCATCAATCATTGACAATAAACCCTGCATTGTCTTTTGGCTTGGGTCAGTACCGATGTACTTGGATACATTGCCACTTGCATAAGCCCCTAACAACCTACCGCCAAAGCCGCACGACATATCCCAAACAACGCCGCGGGGTTTACAGTATTTTTGATAGATTGCCGCCGCGGTTGATGGTCTAAAGTTGCTTACCGCCTGAACGCCTGAGTAACTACGCAACGCCTTGCGAATTTGGCTATCTGTCATTTCATTGTTTGGCAATAACATTTCTAACCCGCCGCGGTTTAGGCGTTTGGTTAATGCTTTACGCAAAACGGTTTTATCTTGCCAAACTTGCATCGGGGTAATCATTTCGCGGGTTTGAACTTCCCATGCGTGTGGGTGATAACTCCAAGCCAATCCCAAACCGTGCATTGTTTGACTTAGGATATTCCCTTTAATTGTTCGTTTGAAATCAAATTTGCTTAGTGTTTCAAACTCTTTAATCTTTTCTTTGAATGTGTAGTTGTAATAGGGAAATTGCCTTTTCTCTACATAACTAAAAATATCATCTACGATTTTGTCTTGTATTGTGATTTTCATTCGATTTCAACAACTAAGTTGCCGTTTGATTTAATGTAATTTCTTGTCTTTTGCACATAGCGTTCAAATTCTGCGCGGGTGATGCTTCCCTGTTGCAAATCGGCATATTCCAGTAAATCCCGCAAAGCCTGTATGCCAACCCCATCCAACCCCATCTTTAGCGTTGTTTGGTAGCGTATAGCGGCTTTGTGTAGGCTTTCTTGGGCTTTCTCGCATACGGGTAACACTTCAGGCCCGACGCCGTTTTTAGCCATCATTTCCGCAAGGTTCATAACATCTACTAAGGTTCGCCAATCTTGTACCGTGCCATTACCCTTGGTGATTGATTCCAAAGCGGCATATTCGGTTAGCCTTAACTTGTCTAACAAATGTCTAGGCGTGTAACTAGCCCCAACAATGCCATGCGCGATTGGGTCTAGCAATGCCCAAAACTTTCGTTTAGTGCGTTTACGCATTTTTACTGTTTTGTCTAAGGTATTTGCCTGTAATGCGCTTGTTCCAACATGATTGGCAAATCCATTTATGCCCTATGTCTATCCCGCCTTCGGGCGGTTTATCAATATCGCATTTGGTACAAAGTTTAAATTTGTGATTGGCAAACCGTGCGCCAATGTCTATTTGCGGCATCATATTGCGCCCTTTAGGATAAAAATAACCCAACCCCAAAAGGCAATCAGAAACAAGAATATCAATCCCCATTGTTTGCTCATGGTTCTTGCGCCCTGTCGGATTCTTCTTTTAAATGTGTAGCCAACTTCATAATGCCAACCATTTCTAGTTCGCTATATTGTTCATCAATTAACAAGCCCATAATGCTGATGCCCTCATAGGTTACATCTTCAATGTTTTCAAAAAATGTGCCATGTTCATCCCGTTCGTATGACATTTTGCAAGTGACGGTTTCACCGCCCGCGCCTGTTGTGGCGTTAAAGGTAAATTCGTAATCTCTCATATTTGACCTTTTTGAATTACATAATCGTGAAAAACAATACCTTTTGTTATATCGCCAACTTTGTGGGCTTTAACCCAACAAGTTTGACCCGTTTTAAGCCGCCTTAAATGCCCCCTGCGGTCATGCAATCTAGGGCTTGCGTGTGTACCGCCTTGATACTCATTTTTAGGTTTTGCGGCTTCAACAATTACCGTAGTCCAATCGTAAGTAGGCATTTTTCCATCTTTAATTTTGCGCTGATTGGTAAAACTAAGTTTGGCAATTGGTTTATGCGCTTGAACTGATTGCGTTAACGATTCAAGCCAATTACCACAAAACGCAAGCATTGTTTCTGCCATTTCTTTAGATATTTCCGCGCCATCATCTATAGGGCCATACCGCAACATATTGCCTTCAATTAAATAAACCATTGATGGGAATTTAGTTGGCATACGCCCTGTTACGCCCTTCCAAGTTGATATAACAATACCCTCATTAGGGTCTGTACCAACTACCATAAAAATAGTGTCAAATGACGCATGGCTTTTTGTTTTGCCGCGCCAAACAACAATGTTTTTTTCAAAAGGGGGTCGATATTTCATCAGCGGTTCGGTTACCGCATGGCTTCTATCGTCAACATAACCCGACAAGTCAAACCATTGAATTTCTGTAGGGTCTATGCCACCATCAAAAGCCATTTTGATTGCTTCACGTATTAAAGGCGTCATACGGGCGAATCCTCAAAGTTATCAGGGTTGAATTTGGGGGTTTTACGCCCCTTATCTTTTGGGTTTGGAAACGGGGGAAAGGGCCACATTGTTTGCTTTCTAAAAGACCGTGATGTAACGGCATGGTTAAATTATAAGATTACTAATACAGTTTTTTCAACAAATTGTTTATTCCGTTGCTTTTATGCCATTGCGTTCGTTAGCCGATTCGGTTCGCCATATTTCCGTTTTTAAAGTAGCCGCGGTTAATTTCCAACGTAACAATTCTTCCTGTTCCACGGCTACGGCTAACCCTCTTAACAATTCTTCATATTCTGAATGGGCGTAGGCTTCGCGTTCCTGTGCTACCGCGCTTTCGTAACCCATTTCCATTGCTTGCTTCATCAGCAAAGCGCGTTTAACCCGTCTAAATTCATCAAGGTATATGCGTTCGCTTTTAGCCTTGGCAAATTTAGCCGCGTTTTCCAATATGAAATCAATTGCTTTGTATGGTGCGTTCATTTAATTACTCCAATCATTCTTAAAGCCGCTTCAGGCGTGTCAACGCGGCACAAGGTACTCCCGCCCCAATTCTTAAAGAAGTCGGCTTGTAGCCCCGTTAAACGCCCTTTAACCGTGCTTTTTATCTCTACCAAGAATGTATGCCCGCGGTAACCAACTAGTAGGTCAACGGGTAGCCCAATAATCCAAACATAAGCACCCGCGGCGCGTAGTGCGCTAACAATCTGTTCTTGGTTGGCATCAACCCTAGCGGCGTATCGCATTTAAATCCTTTTGTTCATTCATTCTGCGCTTTAAATCATCGGCAACCTTTTGCCCCCGTTTGGCGGCAATTTCTTTAATAGTTTTTGCCCACCATTCGATTGCTTCGCCCTTACCTTCTTCTAAATGCTTTTTGCGGTAGCGGGCAATCCATTCCCGCGCTTCGCAATCCTTAAAGTGTTCCATGTCCATCAATGTCGCCAGTTAATTCCAAGGCTTTGCGGATTACCCATTGTGGGTAACTAACCCCATCCCGCACCCTGTCCAATATTCGCATAGCCATTTCGTGTGTCATTTGTACCCCAATGCTTGCGTAATTTGGGTATGCAATTCAAGCGGCTTTTTTGGGTTGCCCCCTGCAATCAGTCTAGGTTTAGGCAAAGCCAAGCCCTTTTTCTTAAACATTTCATCAGGCGACCTATCGCCCATCAAAGCGGGTACATGGCTTGTTTGCCCATCGTGCGCTTTGTACAGTTCACAAAACCGATGTTGTAAATAACTTAATTCTTTCGTTTCGGTGCGGCAAACTTTTGCCCATCCACCCATGTCCCGAATACTTGCATGGGTTGCGCTATCGCCAAAATCAACATCGCTATAAGCCCCAACCGAACTCATAGCCTCATACACCCGCCCCCATTCACGCAAAGAACGGTCGGTTTTAGTGCCGCCCAAGATACGCACAATATCGGCTACCTTTGGCGCAAAGTGCCCTTTGTCGGGGTCGGTCGCATGGTTGCTTAATGCCTGAACTACTTGTTCAAACTCAAAGGCTTGGCAACCGTTCCACCAAACATTCAATGTAAATTCGCTTACATCCTGTTTCCAGTAGCCAAGGGCATCGCCAACTAATTTGTAAAAATTGGCTTTTTGATTTGCGTTCATACAAAACCTTCTTTCTTCAATAGTTTTTCAACAACGGCGCGGTTTGACGCTTCCAATGATTCCTGTTTGTTAAGTTTGGGTTTTATGCCATCAGGCGGCAATGCCTTTGCTAACCATTCCAAAGGTTGTATAGGTTTAGCCCTGATGCAATCGCGCAGGGTGTTTACCAAGGTTTCATCGCCATGCGCTTTTCTTAGGCTACCAAGAAACGACCGTGCGCTTTTATCGGTAGCACCCGCATTGGTCAACAATGGAACACCGTAACCAAAAATAATTTCATCAGGCGTTAGGGGCGGCTTGTCGCCCGTATCTTTAGATACGGAATTATGGTTAGTGGTTAGTGGTTGTTGGTTAGTGGTTAGTTGCTCATCAGTTGCACTGCTGTTGAACACCTGTTGAACATCTGTTAAACTCTTGTTCTTCCTACGTTCAGCAGATGCTTTACCCGCGTTAGATTTTTTGTTTAAAAATTCTCTGTAATCTTCAATTTCTTTATCGCATCGAGTTTGATGCCAACCGTTTTCGCACAATACAAAAAAACTTTCTAACAGTAATTTTGTATCTTCTACGGTTGCGCCAATTTGAAAAGCAAGAATTTTTGTATCAGATTTAAGTGGTTTTTCGCTATCGTAATACATCCATAACAAACGTAAATAACCCATTGCTTGAGCATCAGATAGCCGTGCAGTTGCTTTTATAAAGTCACCAATATGGTGTTGATAGTAGTGCATTATTCAACCCCATCAAGGATTGAAACAATTAAATAGCGTTCGCTTGGATATTCTTTATGTAATCGCAATGCTTCTTTTTTTGCAATTTCAAATGTGTCATGGACACAAGTAAATCTAATACTGTGCGTATGCCGCGCATGACGCATAACTGCATATTTATGCAATAAATTATTTACGGGTTTTTCCGCGGCAAGTTGTTTTGCCTTTTTTAGACTAAGGGTAGCCATTTTTTAACCATGCTTCATAGGTTGACTTCACAAGATACGCTGATGGCAGAACGGTGAAGAATCGTCTTTTCGGGTGCTACCCTAGCCGCGTATAAAAATTATATCAAAGAACCATCATCGTTTGCAAATCTTTTCGTTCCTGATGGGTCATAAAATAATAATAACCTTGCGTGTAATCTTTGTGCAAGTGGTAGCAAATCAGTTGATACAAAGAATCTTGCATCGATTGATTTGCATACGCAAATGCTAGGTGTTCCAACATCAAAGATTTGTGATGTAGATATTTTTCTATTTTTGTCATTTGCGTAACCCTTTTAAAAAGATTTTAGGATGCGCCAACTTAACGGATGCGGGTATTCCCCTATACATCCAGTTGTGTACCCGTTGGGCAGATTGAAAACCAAGGCGTTTAGATAGGATTGTTGCCCCCCCTAACTTGGCAATCAAGGCTTTATCGTCATCTATTTGTGTTTTGTTCATAGTTGCATCATAGCAACATTTTACAAATATTTAAACAAATTGTGAAAATATTTTAAACATGGCGTTGAAATCGCTTATACTTAATCATGCCCCGAACTTCTTGGGGTCTTTTAGAAAGCAAATCAAATGACAAATTGCAACTGGATGGTTACTTTGGCAAATGCCCAACGCAAGGCTTTACTTAACATTGGCTACCCTGTCCAACAAGTAAATGCAATGAGCCTTGCAGATACAACAAAAGAATTGAAATCTATTGGCTACGATTTCAAAGCAAATTCTCCACTAAAAAACAAATAAACAAACGGGGGCTTAGTTTCCTACATAGGACAAAACATGAAACACAAAATCATTACAACTTTAATTGAATGTGCATTAGCCATCATCATCTTTGGCGGCATTGGTGTACTTTTGGCATGGAGAGGGTAAACATGAATATACGATTTCTTAAACGCGTTCGCGCTATGTTTGCAACATACGATGCACCGCCTGAAGTAATCCGTTCCTACCAACGGCAATGGGTGCGTAGCGTTCGCCGCTTGGGTAATAACTGGCTAGTAGCAAAACCAATAGAAAGAATTGAACAATGAAAAACTTAGCAACCGCATTGGTCAAAGCACAAAAGGCGTTTGGCCCTGCTTTAAAGACCTCTACAAACCCGCATTTCAAATCCCGCTACGCTGACCTTGCCGCTTGCGTTGAAGCGGTTATAGACGCGCTAAACGATAACGGCATTGCGCTTATTCAAAAGAATTACGATTGCACTAACGGCGTAATGATTGAAACCATGTTTGTGCATGAATCGGGCGAAATGTTTGAATGTGGAATTCTTCATGTACCCGCTAACAAACAAGATGCCCAAGGCTACGGTAGCGCATTAACTTATGCCCGCCGTTATAGCCTTATGGCGGCTTGCGGCATAGCCCCTGAAGATGACGATGGCAATACCGCGGTGCGTAAAACTACAGTTGATGAAAACGCCCTTGTAGACCATTTAGCCGCTATTGAAGCATCAACCGACCAAGACGGTTTAAAGAACGCCTACAAAGCCGCTTATGCCGCTTGTAATGGCAATCCTGATTGGCAAAAGAAAGTGATTGCCGCAATAGATAAAGTTAAAGCAAAACTGTAATGTGGCGCAAAAGGGAAATTCTTATGATTGAAAAAGTTGAACAAGGTACGCCTGAATGGTTTGCCGCACGATTGGGCAATGTCACGGCATCCCGCGTTGCCGATGTAATCGCTAAAACCAAAAGCGGTTATTCAGCATCACGCGAAAACTATATGGCGCAATTGATTTGTGAACGCATGACGGGTACGGTTGCAGAATCGTACACAAATGCGGCTATGCAATGGGGTACGGAAACCGAACCACTTGCCCGCGCCGCTTATGAGTCCCTAGCCGATGTTTTGGTTGATGAAGTAGGGTATGTTCAGCACCCACGCATTGAACGCGCAGGGGCATCGCCTGATGGCTTGATAGGTTTGTTTGGGTTACTGGAAATTAAATGCCCTAACACCGCTACCCATATCGACACATTGATTACTGAACAAGTGCCTACAAAGTACATAACGCAAATGCAATGGCAAATGGTTTGTACGGGTCGTGCTTGGTGCGATTTCGTATCGTTTGACCCACGGTTGCCAAACGGGTTACAAGTGTTTGTTAAACGCGTTGAATTTGATACGGAATATGCGGCAACGCTAGAAATAGAAGTGGTTAAGTTCTTAGCCGAACTAGATACCAAAATTAGTAAACTGAATGAAAGATTAAACCATGTCAACTAAATTAGATTTAATCGCCGTAGTGGGCGAATACACCGATGCCCAAGGCAACAATAAAAAACGATTTGCCAAAGTGGGAACGCTATGGGATAAAGGGCAGGGCATCAGTTTAAAGATTGACAATGTGCCGCTTAATTGGGATGGTTGGCTTAGTGCTAAACCGCCGCTAGAACCTAAAACAACTAAGCAATCTGCGCCCGTATTTGATGAAGATGCACCCTTCTAAGTAACACGGGGGGAAAACGCGACAATTCTGTCGGGCGAACGCCAGTACCCCCACCTATAGGATAAGACAATGAACTACAAAAATATTTTTAACAAGATGTTTCCCGAATTCCCACGCGTTCGGGCAAATGACCCGCTAACATCTTTTGAAGCGGCAGAATCAATCAAAGAATCTGTATCTGAACATCATCAAATTATTTTAGATTGCCTAATTAAGCATGGTGCGTTGGGCAAAGATGGCATTGCGGCGCGTACCAATCTTGACGGCAATCAGGTAGCAAGGCGCATGAACGAAATGCGCGTGTTGGGGCTTGTGATGCTTACGGGTAATACAGTTAAATCAAACACGGGGCGCAACGAACGCGAATGGCAAGCGGCTATCCCGTTAGCCTAAAAACAATGCGCGTTCATCGATGCGGCGGTTCTGTAGCCCCCTAAGAACCTTGCCGCCCGCCATGCAATATTTCAATAGTTCTTCTGCCGCGCCTTCTTTATCGCCGCGTAATAACTTTTGGCGTAGCGTACTTCTTTGAAGTGTTCCCAAGCCCACATTAAAAGAAAAAGATACCAACCCATCAAACATACCTTGTGTAAGTGGTACGGGGCAAAACTTTTCCACGCCGCGTTCAAATCTATCAAGGTCAAATCTAAGAATTGCATTTACTTCATCCATTGAAAAGATGCGTTCATCTTCAGGGCGTAACGGCAACCCTGCGCGTTCTTCAATTTTAAGTTTGCCATGTTCGGGGTACATCACATGACCAACCCCGATTGTCCATAACTTAGCAGGGCATCGATAGGGGCGTTGCCTAACCCCTTCGTGATGCTGAATCATCTTAATGGCTTTGTCGGAAACTTTCATTTGCCAAACGCCCTGCCGCCAAAGTGGAAAGCAATAATTGATGCAAACAATGCTTGCGTATCAGAATCCCAAAGCATTTCGGCAAGTTCTACAAATGTTGCGCCCTGATGCCAACCGTAGGCAAACAAACCAACATCAACAAACAACAACAAGAAAAAGAAACCGTAGGTAATGACAGGGCGAACCGATGCGCGTAGGTTACGCATCCATTGCGATGTACCTTCATTCAAAGATGTATCGTGTGCGTAGATGGCTTGCATTTCGGCTTGTTGTGCGCCTATCAGGGCTTGCGTAGTGTTTGCCGCGGATTCGGTTGCCAGTTGTTCACTACGGATATGTTCCACGCGTTCTTGCGCTTCAAAACCTAACTTACGCATTTCTAATTCGCGTTCAATCTGCAAACGCGCTAATTGCAGTTCGTGAAACTTATCGGCTTTATCTTGAAAGAAATCTAGTATCTTAGGTAAGCCGCCCATCAGAAAAGAAATCAAGGTAGAAAGTAAAGTTAGCATAATGTTCCTTAAACAAAAATTTGAAATCTGCGGCGGTCGGTAAACATTTCTAGTTCAAGTTGATTAACCCGCGCCCGCTTGTTATAAAGTTCTACATCCAATGCGTGATTAACAGTTTCAACTTTATGCGCTTTTATCGCGTTGTCGTAATCTTCTTGTACGCGCTTAACCATCCTATCAAACGCTACAGTTTGTACATCATGCCGCGCTTGCACCGTTGGATACCATTTGTTTGGGATTATCATTTTTTTTCACGCGTAACTGCATCTTTGTAACCATGAATAATTAACGCCCTAGTTTCTGATGAATCTGCCGTACCCGCCCATTCAGCAATGTTGTTCCAAATAACTACATAATCCGATGCTTTGCAATATGGCGCATTGTTTTTTAGCCATTGAATCATTTGTTGATGGCGTTCTGATGGATTGTGAATTGTGTAACCAATGCCATAGAATTCGCGCACATGGCATCCATCTTTGGCGACCGCGCCCGCAATCACCAATACAAATAAAAGTATGAGCCACTTCATTCATGCGCCATATCCGTTGCGGCTAGATTGATTCGCGTTTTTAAAGCGGCAATATCTTCTATTTTTTCTTTAAAGCCAATGGCAACATAACCCGCAAACTTACCCATGTCGGGCGGGATGCTACCGCGGCACATAAACTTAACACCTTGTTTAACACCCCATTCACCAACCTTAGACGACGGGTTAAATTCTTCGCATAAAACTTCACCGTTCAGCATTGCAACCATTGCACTATTTCTATCCGCGCTTGCGTTAAACAATGATGTAACCGTGCCTTCTATTTTCTTTTCACGCGTTCCATCGGCATTTAAGGCTAAAACGGTTGTGCGGGAATTGCTTGCCAAGTTTGCTTTGTGAACCAACAAAATAAGCCCGTCAACATCTTTAAGCAATGATTGTGCGGGGGCAATTAAATCTTCTTGCTTTGCCAGTTGCGGCATCTTATCTTGCGTTGTAATCGCCTGTAGGATTACTTGCCGTGAATCCCAAGCAAAGTAACCCGCAAAGAAAAGAAACGATAAAAGGATTACCGTAAACAATTTAAACGGGTTATCAACCCATTCAATCAAGCCAATAATTTTGTCAACATTGGTTTGGTTCTTAACAACTACTTTAGGTACGGGTTTGGGTTTGGGCGTAGAACGCTTAACGGCGGCTACCTTTGCAGGGGCTTTAACGGGTGTTTTAGCGGTTTTCTTAGCCGTGACCATACCAAGCCCTTATTCATTACTTTAAGTGTATCAAAGATGAATAAACAACGCCCGCCATGCCAAACAACATAGCCCCGCAAGCCTTGATAATGATGCCTTCTAATCGCTTAATACGCGCACAAAGCATTTCATAACGCAATGTGCATATTTCTTCATGGGCTTCTAACGGTGTCGGCATTTTTTACCTTATCAAAGGTTTTGTAATCGGCATCCATAAACTGCATATTGTTTCGCAATCTTTGGTCATCAGGGGCTAATTTTATTGCTTCTGCTAAAAGTTGTGTTGCTTCTTCTTTTAGTCCCAAATGCCAAGCAGAAATGCTACCTAAATCCCAAGGTTGTGCGCCCCAAACATCAGGGTTCATTGTATAAACCAATTGTTTATCTTTTATTTCAAGTGCCGATTTCGCCGCAGAATAACATTCAACCCAAAGGCTACGGCGGTAGCAGAACATTGCCAGTTCGCACCAAGGTTCGCGGGTGTTAGGGGCTTCGGCAATCGCTAGGCGATACCACTTATGCGCTTCTACCGATTGCCCTAGTTCTTCATGCGCCTTACCCAACAAACGCATCGCATAGCACCGTTCGTTTTGCCAAGTGGCTTCGGGCATTGCAAGGTACTTATTTAAGGCGGTAATCGCATCGTGCCAACGAGCATAGAAAGTTAGTTCCCGTGCGTGATAAAACGCGTTACGGGGGCAATGCACATCTTCTTTAACCGCTAATTCAAGCAAGGGCATATATTGCCCGCGGGATTTAGTATTGTCGGGCAAATGCTTAACCAAAAGCATATCGGTATGCGCGTAAATTTCCGTGATGCGACCATCAGGGCGGGGGTACTCATGTACGCTATGCCACCAACGATAACCATGCCGATGATGGATTTTTTCGTAGAAAAAACTTATACCGCAACCCCAATCAAATTTGTATCGTAGGCGCGTTGTGTTTTCTTGCCAAACCCGTTCAATTTCTTCGCGCCAACCTTCCATCATTATTTCATCAAGGTCTAACGAAATGCAAACATCAATGTCACGCGGCACTAAAGCAAGTGCGGCATTACGCGCCAAATCAAACCGCCAAGGGCTAACGCAAATGTCGTGAACTTTTGCGCCACATTCCAATGCTTTTTCTACTGTTTTATCTGTAGAACCTGTATCAGCAATCAAAATTAAATCAGCATTTTTAGCGGAATCACAAAACCGCTGAACAAACTGTTCTTCATTTTTGCTGATTGCGTAAACTGCTATCTTGAGTTGTTTTGTCATATCTTGTTTGTAGTTTAGTTTGATAGTGCTTGCATCAATTCATCAATGCTTGTTGCCGCAGTTATAGCCGCTTCTTTTGCCGTACAATCTGCAATGATTTTTGCCCGTTCAGCAACTACTTCACTAGGAATAGCCACATCACGTTCTGCCTTGCGAATGACCATCCAGTCGGTAGATGCAAGTAGGCTGTTGGCAGATGCCTTGTTCTGAGCAATCCATTGTGATTTCAAGCCCTTAGTCGTAATGGCTTCAGTCTGACCCTCTGGTGTCTCAGTCACATCCTCCAAAGCCTTTGGCGTATTGACATAAGTGCGAGTAACCACATCGCTGACTTGGTAACTGTCAAAAGTCACCCAATAAAAGCGTTGGTCTTTTTGCTCACCTTCAACCACTTCTAATGCACCTTGCTCAATAGCAAATGCGTGATTAGGGTTTGATGTGTTTGGAAAGAGAGTTTCTAGTTCACCAACTTGGGTGACTGCGTTGTTTTCAATGAGTGCGTACATATTGAGTCCTATCGTGCAAGGGAATATTTAAATGGGCTTGTTGCAAAGGCGGCAAAAATGTAATTTATTCCGCTTGAATTTCCTGATGAACCAGTAAATCTCAACTTAAAACCATTTGATACAAAATCAAGAATTGCGGCAGTTCCTTCAGCATCAGACGCATTTGGAATCAAATAACGCTGTTCAACATTGTATGTATCTCTAGCCGCATCAAGAACAATCCAAGAATCTGCGGTTCCTGAACTTTTAATCAAAACATAAGCAGGTCTAAAGCCTGTGTAAACGAATACGCCGTCAGTAGAACCATTGCCTGTGTAAGAGCCAAACTTGCTATACCCTGCTACTTCAGCAAAGCAGTAGGCGACATAAGTTGCACCGCTTGCATTGATGGTTGTATTTGCACCAATCGTAAATGTTGTTGATGACGCTTGAGTAGATGTATTTGAAGAATCCCAAATTGGAGTTCCAAATGGGCCTTGAATTGCATTGGTTTCTTCTAAAGCTAGAGCCTTACCATTGCCACTACAAACAGACCTATGCCACACCATCCATGCAGGGCTTGATACTGCTGACCTGCTCTTAATAATTGCAAAATCAACTTTAGCACCAAGCCCATGACCAAAGGTTTGGTTTGATGTTGCGTTACCTGTGTAGGTAACAATCGAGAACCCACTCGTAGTGTTTGCGCTTACTGTTGAAGTGATAGAGCCTGATGTGTTGGTTGAGCCAGAGCCGTTGGCTTTCCAACACCAAGCAACATAGTTATCACCACTTCTGTTGTAGTCACCGCTATTGCCAAGAATTTGAAAACCATTGGAATTAAATTGATTAACGCCAGTAGTGGTCAGCGTTGCTTCAGCCGCAGTCGAGTTTGTGTAAATCTCTTTTTGAACACCACGCACAACATCAGTTAAAACGTGCCAGTTTGCACCATTTGTTCTGTTTTTAATCCAAACAAAATCAGGTTGGAAATTTAACCCAGTAATTGTTTGAGTTGCGCCTGTGCCTGTATATGTGACTACATCAAAATAAAGGTTTGGCTTTGTTATTGTGGGCATAGTTCACCTTTGTAGTTTTTGCGTGTGTTCTGCAATTGTGTATCAGCAGTAGCCCATCTGCAATTACTTGGCTCATAGTTTCCAAATGGATTGATTCTGTCCAAACTTGTGCCCTCTGGTCTTTCACCCATGTCTGCCAAAAAGTTCTGAAAATCCATCCATCGTTCACAAACAGTCACGCCTTTTGCGCCATAAAAACGATAGTTGTTATCCAATGGGTTCAAACATCTAATCTTCATGCTAGTCCATGAATTATGCGTTGGGGTCTTAATCATCCCATGAACCTTTGAACGCAGACCAGCCAATCGACCTTGCTCTTTACGCAAGCATCCGCATGACTTGGTTACATCGTTGGTCAAGGATGCACCACGAGTAATCTTTTCATTACCGCAATCACAGACGCATTTAAACAAGGTCTGCTTGCTTGAATCAACACCCGCATACTCGACCACAGTCAATCTATGGAATTTTTGACCAACCAAATCTAATTTGTTATGTCCACCCATGATTGTTCCTTATGGCAAGTTCTGTGTGCAAAGTGCTTTGAAGCCACTTGGGGCTGTGTAGGCAAATGGGCGTTGACCAAGATTGATTGTGTAAAGATTTGTACCCGCAGAACTTACTGCTGGTTGCATCGTTAGACCAGAATAACTGCTGTATGCAGTTCCTTGACTTGTTCCGTTCTTATAAAAAGTAACTGAACCCGCATCCATATCCAATGCAATACCAATTACATCGCCAGTTGTCCATGTAGCACCATAGGCAGAACTTGAACTGTTGTTGTATTTGTTTCCATTGTTGTTGTAATAGAACCATCCATTAGCACCAAGCCATCCTTTTGTGCTTGTAGCCGCAGAAGCGTTTGCAACACCAACCATGTAAGAAGCATCGCCACCTGTTCCAACAACTTCCCAATACCATTTACCAGATGAAATAGCCATTGTTCCAAGGGCTACACCACCATTTGCTGAAACAGTAAAGTCAAGGTTTCCGTTTGATGTTGCGCTGACAGAAGTTCCATCAAGAGGGTTGATAGTGCAATAATTCCCCCGCACAGTCCCACCCGCACCAGTATCAGTTCCATACGATGTTGGTGAATCAACAAGAGAGTCATTACCCGCACCCGCAGTAACGCTGAAGTTATTAGGTGTCCAGTTGTTGCCGTTACCTGAGTAGTCTTTACCCAATGTAGCCGCTGTGGTGTTGCTGTTGTCTGAGAAGTTCAGATAGAAGCCGTTAGTGCCGTATGAGCCTGAGTAGGCTTTAGGTTGCCATACGCCTGTTTGTGCGTTTGTTTCACCGAATGATGATGGGGTGAGGGCTTGACCATCAATTAAGTTAATCTCTGTTTGATAGCCATCAAAATCATAAATAGTACCAATACCAGTACGCCCAATATAAGTTACAACATTGTTGTTGATTTGGTAGTCAGTATTCTGTGTTGGGTAAGTAGCAGTTGAAAAACTTGTTACTTGTGTTCCGTTTATATAAAGTTTTAAGCGGTCTGATGCAGTTGCTTGTGTTGTGTCCATTGCAATAACAATGTGATACCAAGCAGATGGGTCACGATAAACAGGCGTTGTATCAAGTCTAAAATTATAAGCACCCGAATAATCGTAAAGTTGAATAATATCTGTTCCATTAAGAAACTGAACACCAGTAGCGGGTGAAGAACCAGCCGCAAATAGGGTTTGTGATTGACCACTTGTTATTCTGCCTCGCTTAACCCATCCACTCCAAGTCCAAGTCTTGCGGTTGGAGGCACTCGCAGGGGTACGATTCAGATAAGCAGAATCTGCGCTGTTAAAGCGCAAACTGCGTGATATTTGATAGCCGCTAGTAGCGGTAGATGTTTTAGATGCGGCAAACATTAAAACCCCTTATGGCGTGTAGTTCTGACCAACAACGACACCATACCAGTTTGTGCCATCAGCAAAGAAACTGAGAATGTCTTGTCTGCTTGCAGTAGATGTGATTGTCGGTGCAGTACCACCAGCCCACTTAACTGTTGACCAAGTTACTGTGCGTGAGCCTGTTGCATCTTGCTTCAAGTACATGATGAAAGACTTACCACTTGTAGCCGTTGGCATGGTAATCGTTGCATTGCCTGTCAGAGTAATGATTTGAACTGTGCCGTTAGTCAATGCCAAAGTGATTGCTGTAGAACTATTAGCGGAATATGGAGTCTCTACATAGTTGGTTACTGTTGGGTTTGTCAATGATGGCGTATTGTTAAATACCAAAACACCCGAGCCAGTTTCATCGCTTACAGCCGAAATTAAATTTGCGCTTGACGGTGTGGTTAAGAATGTTGCTACACCAGTTCCAAGCCCTGATACACCAGTTGCAATAGGCAATCCTGTTGCGTTAGTCAATGTCGCGCTTGTTGGCGTACCAAGAATAGGCGTAACAAGTGTTGGTGATGTTGATAACACCGTTGACCCTGTGCCTGTAGATGTTGTAACGCCTGTACCGCCATAAATAACGGCTAAAGCGGTTGGCAACTGAATACCATCACCCGCTTGGGTTTCTTGAATTGTTGTTCCGTTAAGAACTAAAGGGTAACGAGTTGCCATATTTCACCTCAATAAACTGGAACATTGGTTGTGACTGTGCCGCCAAACTGCAAAATAGGAATGTAACCGCCGCTAATTAAAACTTGTATAACAACGGTTGCGTAATTTAAAACGGGCAAATAAGTTGCAGGGGTTGCGCCCGTTGCACCAGTTGGGCCAGTAGGCCCTGCCACGGTACTACCCGCACCAGTAGGCCCTGTTGGGCCGTTTGCACCCGTAGAACCCGTTGGCCCAATCACGCCTTGTACACCTTGAATTCCCTGTATGCCCTGCGGCCCTGTTGGGCCTACATTGCCTTGAATTCCTTGTGTGCCAGTTGGCCCTGTTGGGCCTAATGCGCCTGTTGCGCCCGTGCTACCCGTAGGGCCAGTTGGCCCGACATCACCTTGAATACCCTGTATGCCTTGCGCCCCTGTCGGCCCTGCCACGCCTTGAACGCCCTGTATGCCTTGCGGGCCTGTAGGCCCTGCAACGGTTGATGCCGCACCCGTAGGCCCTGTTACGCCTTGCGTACCCTGTGCGCCAGTTGGCCCTGTTACACCTTGGATACCTTGAATACCTTGGTCGCCTTGGATGCCTTGCGCCCCTGTCGGCCCTGCCACGCCTTGAATACCTTGTATGCCTTGTGTTCCCTGAATACCTTGCGCCCCCGTTGGGCCTGTCGGCCCGACCGCGCCTTGTGTACCCGTAGGGCCTGTTGCGCCTGTACTTCCCGTAGGCCCTGCAACCGTGCTTGCCGCGCCCGTTGGCCCTGTCGCACCAGTTGGCCCGACCACGCCGACCGATTGCAATACAACAATTAAATTGTGATTGTTTGCAAATCCCGTTGTACCCGTGCCGCTAGATGTTGTTAAGGTAACGGAATAAGTTACTGATGTATTAGGTACTACCGTTGGATTAGCAGATAAAACCCATTGCTGATAATTGTTTGAATTGCTTCCATCTTGCAATACAACGGTATCGCCTGATTTTAAGAATCCCAAAAACAAATCAACATCAATGCCGTTGCTTGTTAAATGGCTAAAAACAAGGTTGGTTGCTGATGTTTGCGTTGCGTTATTCCAGTACACATGACCCGCCGTAGGTGTACCTGATGTTTGGTTTGTGTCGGCTTGATATTGGTAATAAGAAGATGATTGACCATCAGCACCTTGCGAACCCGTAGGGCCTGTTGGCCCTGCTACTGTAGATGCCGCACCCGTTGGGCCAGTAGCCCCGTTTGCGCCCGCGCTACCCGTTGGCCCTGTCAAACCTTGTGCGCCCGTTGGCCCAACATTACCCTGTGCGCCTTGCGAACCCGTTGGCCCTGCAATACCTTGTACGCCCTGAATACCTTGGTCGCCCTGAATACCCTGTGCGCCTGTAGGCCCTGCATTGCCTTGGATACCCTGCGCCCCTGTCGGGCCAGTTGGCCCTACAACCGTGCTTGCCGCACCCGTAGCACCCGTTGGGCCTTGTGCGCCCTGCAACCCCTGCGAGCCAGTTGGCCCTGCATTACCCTGAACACCCTGCGCCCCTGTAGGCCCAACCGCACCCGTAGGCCCTGTATTGCCATTAACGCCATTTGCACCAGTTGGCCCTGTCGCGCCCGTATTGCCATTAGCACCTTGCGCCCCTGTCGGGCCTTGTATGCCCTGTATGCCTTGAACGCCTTGGATACCCTGAATACCCTGCGGGCCTGTTGGCCCTACTACACCTTGTGAACCCTGTGCGCCTGTAGGCCCTGTAGCCCCCGTAGGGCCTTGCACGGTGCTTGGCGCACCCGTTGCACCCGTAGGGCCAGTTGCACCCGTTGGGCCTACGCCTGATGGCCCTGTAGGGCCTGTAGCCCCGCTAATCGCCCTATCAATTCGTAAATCAATGCGGGGTTGCGGCGTTACTTGTAGGTTTACATTGTTGCCATCTTGAACCGAAACTTTGATGTTGCTCATAGGACAATTACCCCATCGCTACGCACCAAGAACAACAAGAAAATAATTGAATCATCCGCGGGGGTTGTACCCGATACGGGAAAACTTACCTTAACGCGACCTGAGTAACCCACGGGGTCGGCGGCGTTAATTTCTAATTCGGGGTCGGTACTCATTAGCGACCATGCACTAGCATCAATTACCAATGTGCATGAACCCGCGGCGGCAACAATGTTAGTAATTGTTAACGGAATCGCGGCGGGCGCAGGGTTGTAATCGGCAATGTCAAAAGTTAATCCATTGCGCGTATCAATAATGTTGGATAGTTCACGGCGAACAATTTGGGCGTTAAGGGTTGCGCCTGTCAAATCAATGGGCAAACTAGTAGCGGAATTGGTAAATGTCAGATTCCAATAGGTTTTCTGATTCCATACCAATTCGCCCGCAAGAATGGGGTTGTCGAACCCGCTTACTTGTGCAAGGGTATTCTTATTGAAAATCGCCATAGCGTTCCCTAAACTTAGTTAGAACTTCCGCGAATCCCGCGGGCTAATGGTATCTTGTATTGTTTTTTATTCTATCAAGATTGGTTTAATAAATCAATAAAATGCCACAAATCATCATTGAAATAAGTTCCCGCGGGCTTGCTTGGATTCCAACTAGGATTTGCCAAATTTAATTCGGCGTACATATTGCCACTAATTTCGTAAGTTTTAAATTGTTGTGGCACAAGAAAAACACCATTGGCATCAGTTACGCCAACAACAACCCTAACAATTTCTTGTTCGGGAAATTCATTTAATGATTGTATTTCTTCGTAAATAGTTTCTGCGGGGATAGTTATTTGTCTTGGCATAATTTAAGTCCATGCGGGTATGTAAAGGGTTGTACCATCAATTGTTATTTCAATCCACACATTTGTAGAATTGCTTGCGGGTTTATTTGAAGCATTAAAGGTTGCGATTCCTGTTCCTGTAACCGTTCCTTGTACAAACCTTAAAACATTCGCACCCGCTGAACCATTTAAACGGTTTGCGGCATAAGCATCAGTTCCACTAGCAACAGTTGCAAATGCAGTTGCATGACTTCCATCTAACAAATCAGCATTAAGGTTTGTCACCAAAGTGTTATTTGCCGTTGTCATTGTTCCATTGGAAATATCAAAACCAACACCCGCTGAATTGTTTGTAGCCCTTACGCCATAACCGCCGACATTATTTGATAAGCCTCGAACACCACTTGCACTTGCGCCATCAGCAACGCCGTGAACACCAGAACCAACATTTGATGCCGCAGTTGAGTTATATCCATAGACACCATATCCAACAACTGTGGGTTGCGTAAATCCAGTTACGCCAATTGGTTGCGATAAAGTATTGTTGCCAAGAATTGCAGAATTACCTGCACTTGTTGAATTTGCACCATCAAATTGGGCAACACCTCTAGCATAAACGCTATTCAAATACATATTGCCGTTTGATTGCTTTATGTAGTAACCAACAGTTCCAGTAGGTGCGTTAGTTGTTGGAACGCCGCCATTCCAATTGTCAGAACGAATATCTTGAAAAATGCTTGCCGCTACTGGCCCTGTCCAAGCGGTTTGCCCCGCACCTACGCCATCTACAGTTACGGCATTAGCGTTGTATCTACCTTGGATGTACCAAAGAACTTGACCTACTGCTACCGCGGGCGTAGTTAATGACCAAACAACGGGCGTAGTTGGCGCATTAGGCCCTGTCGTAGGCGTAGTAAATGTTGGGGCAGAAAGGTTTTGCGCTTGAACATAGTATGCAGTTAAGGATGACAAGCCAACCAAGCCATTTGGCCCTGTTATTGATGCCCCTGTAGGGCCTGTTGTTCCTGTTGGGCCAGTTGCGCCATTTTGAAAACTTAGCGTTGGTGTAGTCCAAGTTAATGATGAATCTGTACCCGTTGTTCCTTGAATAGATGCAACGCTACGCGATGTATAAACGGGGTCAGTTCCACTAGGAACATACGAAAACCAACTTGTCGGCGCAGTTAATGTTTGCGTTGTAAAGTTATAACTACCGCCAGTTGGTGTAGATGGTGTAGATGTAGCCCTGATATAAATTAAAAGTTCGGCAACCGACAAACCATCAGTTCCATTTTGACCTTCAATTAGAAGCGGCGTTTGCCAAGTGTAATTTGTGCCAGTTCCCGTATTTGTTCCTACTGATGACCAAATTGGGTCAGTTCCCGCGGGTACGGAATTAACATCAGAATACCAAGTTGCGGGCGTTCCTACTGATGGTGATGGTGTTGCGGGTTGCGTTGCTGAACGCTTAAAAATTATATCAACCGAATCGCCGCTACCGCCTGTAGTGCCTGTTGGCCCTGTAGTACCCGTTGGGCCTGTAGGCCCTGCGCCCGCTACGGGATTCCAAACTAATGCCGCGCTAATAGGGCTTAATACTGAACTTGTTACATCATTGCCAACCATATAGGCAAAGTAATAAGTACCCGTGTTTAGTGTGATGTTGGCAAATGTGTAATAAGTACCATTGGTAACGGGTTGACCATCGGTTGTAGATGCGCTTGTTACCAACTTCCAATCAGCAGATGTTGGCGTTGCGCTTGTAGTCCAAAACAAATTACCAAAAGTTACGCGCCCCGTTGTTGGAATAAAAACCTGAACATTGATATACGGAATGGTTGCAGTTGCAAATCCTGTAACAGTAGGTGCGGCTAATGGTGAAAAATAACTAACCGATGGCAAACCCGAATTAGGCACGGGCGTAAATTGCTGAATGGTTGCATCATCATAAACTTGCGCGTTGTATTCTGACATCTCCAATTTTGCGCCTAATGAACCATCGGGTAATGATGCTTCGTTAACTTTCATCACGCGGAATAGTTTTGCGTTCCAACCGTAATCAGAATTGGTAACGCTAACTACATCGCCCGCATCAACTTGGATGCCGTAATATGTAGTGCTGAAACCTACAATTAAATCTTCGCGGGCTTGTTCTAATAAACGATTTGCAAGGTAACTTGCTTGCACCGAATCATTAACCAAGTCATAAGTAATTGAATACTTGTTAACGGGTTCATTGGGATACAGTAAACCGCTAGGTGTTTCAATGTTTACAAATGCGGCTTGGTCGCGGTTTTCTTTAAACGGGAATCGCGCTTCAACTTGATTTATTGAAGTTGTAATGTCGGTCGCACTAACGCGGATTTCGCCAATAATGTTGTTGTCAGTAAACGCATAAGCGGTAGATTCGGCTTTATTAACCACTACCGACCATTGACCCAATGCGGCGTTATAGGTCATCCATGAATCACACGCCGACATAATGCGGTCAACATTAGAAAGAACCGATTGCCCTGCATCTAATACGCCGTTAATTCGGTAACGCGCTTGTGTAGCGGGGTTGCCGCTTGAATTGGTAAATGTAATTGTTTGGTCGCCGTAAGTGTTTAAAGCGGTTGCGCTTGTGCTATTTACAAACGCGGCATCTACCGCACCGCCATAAACCGCGTTGGTCATGTAGTCATACCAAACATCACCCGCTTTGGCTACACCAGTTCCATTTAGTGTGTGACTAACTTTAAAAGTAATTGGGGAAAGTTGTGTAGTGTCAGCATCGCGGTTGTAAATTAGTTTAACAATAGCAAAACCCAAACCGTTCATCTGCCGCGTTCCTGTCCAACGCTGACCAACGGCAATATCAGAACCGCCCATAACCGTACTAGGTGCTGATGCACCATTGCTAGATGTAATTACGCCCGCATCGGTAGATGTATAAAGATTGATGTAAAGATTGCCGCTAATCTTTGTGTTTTCATTTCCCGCTTCATCAATTAACTTAATAACTTTTGTGCTATCTGCGCCTGTTCCAAAAACAATAGTTCGGTCGCCAAAATACATATCGGCGGTGTCAAATGTAAATTGACCATTTGGGCTAATGCTTGAGATAGCCAAAACGTAGTACATTGTTTTTTGGTCGGTAGTCAAAACCGCATCAACAAATGTGCCGCCCATGTAGGCATTGCCGTACACAATAGGAATTGCATTTACTGCGCTTGGCGGTACTTGTTGCCTAACGCCCATGTCTTGTTGTTGTTCGGGATTTTCCGCAAAGATACGGGTAACAACGTATGAAAGGGCAAAGTTAACGGCAAATGTTGCCGCCGCTATACTAATTCCTGTAGCGGTCGCTAGGGATGATGCCGCCGCCGCTAATAATGTCCAAACCATTTTTATTCCCTAACAAAAGTTGCGCCAAGGGCTTTGTATCCCCTGCGCGTGTAATCAATCAACGGCCCGTTAGCAGAAATTGAAGTGCAAACAAAATCTACATCGCCCGCTTTTAACATCGCTTGTGCGCGTTCATCAAACGCTTTCCAAAGCCGCCCGCCAACCGTACCATTGCGATATTCAGGTTCAACCCACCACAATAGTTCGTTTAATTCTTTTACTTTGGGTGACCAAATGTTAGAACTTTTATAAGCCACGATTGCACCTCTAAGATTCGAGTCCACAAAAATAAACCCACGCCCTTGAATGATGCTAAACAATAGTTCTTCAACATAGCGGGGAAAGTGGTTACACGATTCACCAAGTTTTTTAATAGGGTTTTCATAAGCGTATGCCTCCACAATTTCTAACAGTCTAGGTATATCGTATCTTGTCGCTTGTCTTATCATGGTGCGTCACCACCTCCACTATTGTTATCCATTGTTACTGTAGTTTCACTTGCTTGTGTTTGTGTCATTGGCGGCGAACCAAAATCAAAATAGGTGTTTGAAATTTGTGCTACACGGTTCATTGAAGTATCGCCCGTATAAATAAATTGCCAATTGTTCTGATTGGTTTTAACGCCCGACAATCTGTTTTCCAAAATGCGCCGCATTGATGAACAAGAAATAGAACAAGTTGCAATCCTAGTTCTTGCTTCGCTATTGAAATCTTCGGTAATTGAAACGCTATTGATGATGCCTTGGTAGCGTTTAAAGAATTGCGTTGTAGGCGTTGTAATGATTTGGTTATTACTGTCAAAGAACCCACGCCATACTTCTACCAACGAACCTTTAATATCATTGCCAAGAATAATGCCTACATTGGTTGGGTCAATGCCCGTCAATGCAATGGTCATGTCATCCGATGTTGCTTTAATGTCGCGTTGAACATCACCAACATTAAGCAACGCACCAAGGTTAGCAAAGGTAATGCCGCCAACCGTGATAGGTGCGGCGGCGTTGCAGAATGTGTAAACCGTAGCGGCATTGCCAACGGTAAGTTTTACAAATTCCGCATGGTTGATTTGTGAACCAGTTACGGCGTTAATTGTTGTCATGTTATGTACTCACGGAAAACAAACGGCGCATCCCATTGCACAAACGCGCCATCCGTCATTGGGTTAAGTGTATAGGTTGGGCAAGATTCTGCAACCACCGTAAATGTGCAAGCATTGCCAATGCTAACCGTTGTTCCTGATGCGGGCGTACCAATCAACGGGCGGTTAATGCCTACTGATGAACCCGCGCTATCGGCGGTTATCTTGTAGGTGTATCCGTTAATCATAATGAAATCGCCCGCTTTAAATGTTCCGTTAGAAGTTAAAGCAAGTGTTTGCGTATTAGCCGCGGGCGCACCGTTTAAAGTTGCCGCGGTAGCCGTGCCACGCATTTTATTAAACCAAGCAAGATTAGTAGTATTAAAAGTAATTGTTTCAGGCAATTGCCTATCTTTGTTATCAATGGCTTGAATAATATCCCGTACTTGTGGATAGTAAAGATAAGCATGGGGTTGGATAGTAAACACCCAAGGTACGGCGGTTAGGTATTGCGCTACGGTGATATAACCGCTACGCGCTACTTGTTGTCCAACCATACGGCGGTTGTTTACCGTCATTGATTGTTGTATTTCAAAGATGGTTTGGAAACTCATGCCCGACCCCTATTCACCGCCAACGATTTATTGGCATACTGATTTGCCGCCCAAATCGCGTTAGAACTACCGTATAGGCGTTCTTCAAACGATTTAGTATCAATGGCGTTAATGTAGTTGTTTGTAACCATCGTAGTACCGCCCGCGCCCGCTAAAGCATGGTTAGGAATTACTGTACCTGATGAACGGGGTACAAACAGTTCAGGGCCGCGTTCACCGACAACATAAGGCGTATTGGCATTAGCAGAACCGCCTTCTGCCAAATACCCGCCAAGGTCTTGATTGCCAAAGGCGTTGCCAGTACCAAAGCCGCCGCCCGCGTACATCCCAAACAATTGTTTAAATATTCCTGTAGCCGATGCGCGTAATTGAATAGCAATCAAATCTTGAATAATGCTACGCGCCAAACTCTTAAACGATAACTTGCCCGTGCGAACAAAATTATCTAACGCGCTTTCCATGTTGCCCATTACTGATTGAAACGCTTTTGCGCCGTTTTCTAAATCGGTAGGCAAATCGCGGAAAAACTTTGCGCCTTCTTTTAAGAAACCTTGTTCGCCAGTTCCTTCGCGTTGCGCTTTAACCGCTTGATTTTGTGCGCGTAGATAGCGTTCTGTCGCATCGGCTAATGCATTTTCCCTTGCTACTAATTGTTCTTTTCCATCAGCATCTAAAAGATTATTTCGGTTAATTTCTTGAATAGCATCTAAACGCTTTTGTTCTGATAAATATAAATCGCGTGTTAAATTTGCATCTTCTGACCTCATATCAATTGTTTTTTGGTCAATAAATAACAACTGATTTTTAATTTCTAAGCCGCGTTGTTCTTTTTCAATACGTTTGGCTTCGTTTGTGTATGCCGCTACTTGTTGCCCTTCAATATCCAAAAGAAGTTTTGCGTACCTTTGTGCTTCGCGGTTTAAATCCGCAATCATTTTTAATCTGCGGCGTTCGGCTTCTTCAGCATCTTTATCGCGGGCTTTAGTAACAGTTCTACCCACACTAGCGGCGGGCGATTTGTTATCGGTACGGTCAGGATGTACGCCACTACGCCCGTAACTTGTACCCATAATTTGGGATTCAAAGAAATCTAAATTTTGGCGTTGTGATGCGCGGTAGGCATCGTATTTTTTATTGGCGGCAATAGCGGCATCAACGCCTTCTGTAACAAGAATCTTTGCGTTTTGATAGGTATGCACCAGTTCATCGGCAATACCTTTAAACACAAACGCAACATTAGCCCCAAGAACCGCAACGGTTTGAAATACAGTTTTAAAGATTTCACCTAAAAGGCTAGTTTCGCCTTTCATGTCTTTTATGTAATCTAGCGTTGTTTTAAGAACTGGCCCAAGTGCCGCGCTAAGAATTACCATCGTGTCACGCGCATTTTGTGCCAACATATCGTAGGCATCAGCGGCTTTTTGAATTCCAATTGCTTGGTCATCAGTTAGTTTATTAGCCTTGCCCATATCTTCGGCAAGTCCAACAAAATCTACACCTTTAGCGGCTTTGCCAAAAACTTCCATTGCTTTGGCATTGCGGGTAACGGAATCATCCATTGACCCAAGATTTTTAACAACTTTATTTAATAATTCTTCTTCTGAAAGTTTACCTAAATCTTTAAGGCTTAAACCTAACATAATTGCGGTTTTTTGTGCTTGCAAAGAACCGCCCGCGGCTTCATCAATAAACTTTGTAAACGATGCTAAAAGTTTTCCTGTATCGTTTGCTTTGCCGCCCGCATTGCCCAAAGCGTTAGAAAGTTTAAGAACCGTTGCAATAGCCACATCATTGGCTTTGGCTACATCGGCTAATTCATCGGCGTATTGAAGTGCGGCGGCACTAGCGGCAACCAAGGCGGTTGCGCCAATCTTTCCAAACTTTTCCGCGGTTTGGCTAAATTGTTCAAGTTTCTTTCCCGCTTCAGCAAGTCCTTTGTTGAACTCCGCGGTATTTAAACCAAGGTTTACGCCAAGGCGGGCAATCATATTAGCCATCTTTTACCCCAAACAATGTTTTATCAAATCCTTGTGCCTGTTGCATAAATGCTAAAAGGCTATCGTTTACCGCCGCTTTTTTCTTATCATCAGATAAAGGCGGGTAGATGTAATCATACGCACTACCCAAAATGTTGGCTAGTTTATATGGGGGCGAATTTGCCGTTCTCATGTAATTAAACACCCCGTTAGTTAGGGTTGCCAATTGCGTAAGAACGCCGTAATTTCCAACCATTCCATCGGCATACATTGTTTGAATGTTTACCAAGGTTACATCGTCTAATTCGGCTATTGTTTCTAGGGTATGCCCGTTGAAAATCATTGCGGCTAGGCATTGGCTTTTCAACGAGCCTATTAGTTTCCCCGCGCTTCCCTATAGGTCGGGCTAATAACTTCGCCAATCTTTTCCACAATCTGCATCTGCACGGAAATAGGGAATTCTTCTTCAATATCCGCGTAGGTCAAATCTTCAAGGGTTACGCCTTCCATTTCAGGAACTAGTAACTTAAAAAATTCAGTAATGCGGGCTTCGGTAATGGCTTTGTTTTTAGCGGCTTCGCGCATAGAACGCCCGTCAACCAAAATATCATCATCCGTAAATTTAAATTCTTCGGTTTGGTTGTTTTCAAATTGGCGCAAAGGTTTGGTAATTTCTTGATAAACCTTTTCTATTGTTTCTTCATCGGGTTCAGAAACCTTTTTGTAGATGGCATCCGATTCAGCAACCAAAGGTATGCGTACTTTAAAAGTATGCCCGCCCAATTCAAATGAACGAATTAAAAGGTTCTTTCTATTTGTTTGGTATTTATCCCCAAACGCTGAACTAAATTTTGTCATTTTTGTTTTGCCTTGTATTGATTCATTCGCCTTGCCAAAATTTCCCCAATCTTTTTAGCGACACTTTGAGATTGGGATTCTAAAGCAGGGCGTAAAAATGGTTTTGCGCCATTTCTAGCCGTGCCAAATTCTTGCGCTATTGCCCTTGCATCCGATAAAAAACCTAAATTCTTTTTGGTTTCTTTAAGTTTCTTTTTATATGCTTCTTTATTAGTTTCATAAAGCGAAGCATTGGCTTCGTAAAACTGTTTTTTTAATTTTTTTGGAAATGCTTTTGTTGTTATAAGTGCAATAACGCTATCAGTTTCGTTAATATACTTAGAACGCATATCCCGCTTGGTTGGGCGGCGGGCTTCAATTTGTAATGTGCGTGATAAATCGCCTGTATCTTTGGGCGCATTTATTTTAGCCATCGTTAAAACGGGTCGCATTGCTTCCCGTGCCGCGGGAACTAAAATTTTGCTTTTGGCATCCTTATCGCCAATTTCTTGGGCTAGTTCATCAAAAGCCAAAAGAACATCTTTTAAGCCTTCAACGGTATAAGTAACGCCCGACATGATTAGCCCATCGGTTTAATAATCTTTTGATACAACGCGTTATTTAGCGTATGAACATAATCAACGATTTCATCAGGCGTAAACTTATCCGCATGGTTTGCGGCAATGTCATGCGCTAAAGAAATAGCAGTTAATTTTTGTGCGGTAAACCCAAACCAATCCTTACGCGAATCGGATTGGGCTACCAAGAAGTTCAATAAATCGTTACTGTCTTTTATTGTCGTTTGCATATTATGTATTGTATTTACTTAGAACTTTTAAACATACCGCTTCTACTGAATCTGCTTCGGCGGCGGCAATGGCATCTTCTAGTTCTTCAACATCTACTACCATTCCCTGTGCAACGGCATCTAGGGATTGGTAGGTAGTGCTAAGAACTTCTACGGCTTGTTCTACGGTCATCATGTGTTATTAGACCAACCGTATTGGTTGCCCCTCGGATGAATTGTAAAGTTACATTTTGCTTCTGCGCTTGGGCTTGCATCAATTGTGAATTGAGAAACGCGACCATTGAACGCATACGCAACCGTATTAGCACCATCAACCGCGGCAACAACAAAAGTGCGGTCAACCGTACCGTTGTAGGCATCAGAACGGATTTGCAATAAGGCGGTGTCGCTTGGATTCCAAGCCGCGGTAATGCTTAACGATGTAGGCGCAGATTGCGTAGGAATCTTATCGCTTTGGCGTGAACCCGCTACGCCAAAAGATGCAACCGCATCATCTTGACCAAAGGCGGGTACGGCTTCCACGGGCAACAATACACCCGCGCCACCAGTACCATTAGCCGCCGTGCCTACGATGGTTGTAACTTGCCCTGTCCATACGGAAAGGTTTGCCGTTGTAAGGGGTGTAGGCGTTGCCGCGCTTTGCATATACAACGATGCGCTAAAACCCGCTAAAACTTTATTTGGTAAAGCCATGATATTCCTTTAGGCGTTGTTAGACCAACCGTAGAGATTTCCACGGGGGTGAATGGTGAAATTGCATTTGGCTTCAGCACTAGGGCTTGAATCAATCGTAAACTGGCTTACGCGGGCGTTAAAGGCGTAATAAACGATGTTTGACCCTTCGGTAGCACTAACTACAAAAGTACGGTCAATCAAGCCGCTATAGGCATCGCCGCGCATCAGCAAAAGCATTGTGTCGCTAGGATTCCATGCGGCAGTAACGCTAAGTGATGTTGGTGCGGATTGCGTTGGGATTTTGTCAGATTGACGCGAACCCGCTACACCGAAACTAGCAACGGCATCATCTTGCCCAAATGCGGGTACTGCTTCTACTGGAATCAGATTACCCGAAATTGCAATGCCCGAAACATTGCCAAGGGTTGAAAGTTGGGCAAGTGTTAACGCGGTAGGGGTTGCGCCTGATTGGGCATACAACGCCGCGCTAAAACCCGCCATTATTTTGTTTGGTAGTGCCATTTTAAAAGTTCCTTCAAAAGTTGTTGGGTTGTCTTATGTTGGAATATCTAGGGTGCAATCAAGAAAAATTTGGGCTAACTTTTCATCATTGTCATAGGTGTTGTAAAGCCAAAAAACATCTGCTTTAGCAATCTGAAAACCATTTGTTGCACCACCAAACAAACCACTATATCCGTGTAGCGATTGTAGTATCTGATTGGAAATAGTGAAACCATCTTCTATTACTTGCGTAAAAATACTTATCTGAAATGTTGGGCGGTCGATACCCTTCACGGATTGAACTGGCCCTGTGTACACATCTTGATGAACATTTCTTAGCATCCAAACCAAGAACTTGGGTTCGGTAGCAAAGTTACGGTTAAACGCCGCATAAACGGGTACGGGCGTAACAATGCTTTGCAGTTGAAACTGAATCGCTTTGCCGTATTGAACTGGATTTTGTTGCGTTGCCATTTACACCGCCGTAACTGGGTCAGTTCTGTAAGCCAAGATAACCACGGTCATCCTATCGTCAGATTCACGGATGTTATCAATACGCCAATCGTAACCGTTGTAATTGATTGAATAAAGGTTTTGATTGCGAACCATTGTTCTTGTGTTTGGGGTGTAGTTCAAAATAAAATTAACTACATCTTGATAAAGGCGGTACTTTTCGGAAATCTTTAAACTATTGGCAACGGATTGAACACGCGCACGGGTACGAAACCAAGTAGTTTGCGCGGTTGTTTGTTCGCCAAAACTACTTTTAGCAAATGCCAAATTATTGACTGTAATTTGTTCAAACCGTGCAATTGCCATTTACATCACCAATGGTTTGTATGGGCGTAGCAATGTAGATACGCCAAATGGAATGTCTTTTAACTGATTGTCGGTTGTATTGCTACGATTGTTATACAAGTGCGTAAACAACAACAAACCCGCTTGCTTAATAACGGGATAAGTTTGCAACGGATTAGGTGCGGTTGTGTACTCGCAAATAATTGGTGCAGTCATTTGGCTATTGATAGTAGTCGGCAAGGATTGAATAATTACCTTGTTACCGCTTGCATCGTAATAGTATTGAGTAGAAGAAACAGTAGTTAAAACGGGCGGTGTACTGTTATCCCAATACGCTACGCGTTCAATTGTTACGCCTGACATATCGGGGTATTGGTTTTGCGATACTTCGGGCAAATCCAAACATACGGGCGATGCGGCTAGGTTTTCAGCACCATACCAAACACGGTAGGTAACTGAAAAAATAGATAGACCTAAATAATCTTCAATGGCTTGGCGAACTGCAAGTTCCAATGATTGCAAATAACCATCTTGTGATTCATCTTCAAACAAATTTATTTGATTTGTGATTTCATCCAAGGTTAACCAAGGCGTAACTACATCGCGGTTAATCTGTTCTGTTTTTACATAACTGAACGGATTGCGGGTAGATGCCCCGTAAGGCGCACCTAGTAAATCGCTATTTACTGACATTCAAGCCCCCTTTTAGGCGGCAGACATACGAACGCCCGCAAATGGGTCGCGCACGGTGCTTACCATTCTTTTTTCTGCGTACATCGTTACAAAACCCGCCTGTGTTTGTTCAAACATTTGCACGGTCATTTGTTCGGTATCACCAATTGTCAAAAACCGATTCCAGTTTGCCAAGTAGATTGGAAAATCTGTAGAAAGGTAAGGATTAGGAATAACGGGCCAACCAAAAATGTGACCAATCGCGCAACCATCTTTTTCGCCCAATTCCAAGAACAAGGGCAAACCCGCCGTATCTTTTAATTGACGCAATGTTTGAATCATTGCGGGGCTAATGTGCCAAGCAGTTGAATCTAGCGACCAATATTGCGGGGGCAACGCGTTAGCCATGTTTACAACTTTGTTGTAAGTTACCGTAGTGCCGCCATTACTAACCGTAGCGATAGTATGTATGCCATTTGTAATAGCCGTACCACTAGTACCGAAAGCACTAGAAGCCCCGCTAGTGTAACTATCCAAACCGCGCAAACCGTTAGTAGCACCAGTAGATGTAGTTGTGCTACCCGCTTGGTCGCTATTAAGAACCATTGATTGACCTTCAAGTTGTGCAAACTCAAGTGCCAAATCTTCAACAAGCGTTGCATCAAGTCCATTAACATCACTTAGCACCGCCGTTCTGATTGGCAATTGTGCAACCAATACGCGCACGGGTAATTGCCAAATAGAAGTGTTCACATTAGGCGAACCGCTATCAGGCGTAAATGTGTAACCCCAAGGGTTTGTAGAATTTGCGGCGTTACCAGTTTTGGCAACGAATTGGGCATCAGAACCCGCAACCGCGATTTGGCGTGAGCCTTGACGCAAAGGGTTTGCTTGACGCAAAGCCGCAAACGCTTCATCAAAAACAACATTACCACCGACACCCGAACCCGAACCAGTAATTGCACTTGCTTCACGCAAATCGATATTTACTTTGCCGCCTTCGGTGATGGCTTGTTTGATTCCGTTCAAGATTTTTTCGGTGATAGACATTTTGAATTCCTGTTTAAAAAAAGCGGGGGATTTTCGCCCCCCGCTAATGGCAACGCAATTAAGTAGCAGTACCAGTTGAACGATAACGAATTAACGCGTTAGGGTCCCGAACGGATGTTGCCAATCTTTTTTCCCCGAAAAAGGTTATAAAACCTGGGGCCGTTTGGTCGTAGCGGCGCATAATCATGTTCAATCTGTCGATGATTGTATGACCGCGTGTGAAATCACCAAAGTACATTGGATACAAAGAATTTGTACCCGCAGAACCCGTAGTGGCTTGTGATGGGTTATCAACATACTTGTTAACAACAACATCAAAGCCCAACAATTGACCTACGATGCCTTCAACTGACAAACCTTCGTTACGATTAAAGATTGGTGCGCCGTTTGTATCACGCAATGCGCGAATAGCGTTTAACAAAATTGGGTTAATCATAAACTTAGTTGATGGTGTCCAATACTGTTGTGGCAAAGCATAAATAGTATTGATTACGTCAACATAGTTAATGTTGTTTGCGCCAACGGTGTTAGCGTTAGTGGTAAGTTGGTCATAAGTAGCAAGGCTATGCAAACCAGTATTAGAACCAGTACCGCTAGAACCAAATGCCGCCGTAGTGCAAGTACCACCCGTATAGGTAGCGTTAGCACCCGCATATTGGTCTAAGCCGCGCAAGCCATTTGTACCGCCGTAAGGGTTAGTGCCTGATTGTGCCGCTTGGTCGTTATTCTGAATCATTGACAAGGCTTCACTTTGTGAAAACTCCATCAACATATCGTCAACAACATTGGCTTCCAAACCATCAATGTCATCCAAAGCCGCGGTACGGATTGGGAATTGCACGTTCAGGTCTTGCAAAACCAATTGCCAAATGCTTGTATCTTCAGTAGTAGTTGCGCCGTTGTTCTGAATTGCATAGCCCCATGCCGCACCCGCATTACCAGTTTTGACACGGAATTGATAAGAAGAACCATCGGTAGCAACGGTGCGTGACAAACCGCGCATTGGATTACCCAAACGCAAAGCGGCAAACACGGGGTCATAGGCGGTGCGACCACCTTGGTTGTTACCTGAGCCTGTCAATGCTGATGCCTCGCGCATATACGCATCGCGTTGGCTTTCATCTGCAAAAATTTGCAATTCTTTTTCTACGCGGGCATTGCTTTTGTAGAAAGAAGCCAATTGTTCTTTAACAGAACGGTTTACATCGCCGCGCACGGTTGTAGCGGGCTTGATGATGGCGGGGGCTTGAATAGATGCTACTTTGGCTTCCAAAGCAGAAATGGTTTCTTGCATTTCCAGTTTGATTGCTTCAACGGCGGCGGGGATTTTTGCTTCAACGGCGGCAATGCTTTCGCTTTGCTTGGCTTCGATAGCATCCAGTTTTTCAATGATTGCTTGTGACATGATTTAACCTTTAATTTTGGTATCAAGAATTTTAAGAAGTTCACGGGTTTCTAAAGCCGCGAGAATTTCCGCTTCGGTAGCCTCCGCATCTGATTCACTCAGAATAGGCGCAATTTCAATAGGCGTTGTAACTACATCGCGCAGTTCTAACACTTTTTTGAACGTAGATGCGGCGGCTACCGCATCCTTTTTAGATAGCCCAACTTCACGCAAGGCTTGTTCTAAAACTTTTAAATCGGCAGAACCATCAGCGCGGAAATATTCCAACTTGCTAACTTCTGCCATTGGGTTGTTGGGGTACATCACTACGGATACTTCGCGCAAGCCGCCTTTTGTGATTTGGAAATATGCTTCATCAGATTGGTCGGGTTCGCCTTCAGCATTGACCATTTGATATTCTTCGGCGTATGCACCAACGGAAACGCCGCCAAACATAGCGGGTGATTCTTGCATTACTTTGTAAAGGTCAGAACCCATCGTAGTATTGACAAACAAACGCCCTTCGGCTTTCATTCCTGTATCGTCAAACTCGAACGCATCCCATTGACCAACGGGGATTGCATCCGCATCGTGATTCACAAACATGGGTAGGGGGCGACCTGATGCAGAAAAATCTTCTGCCCATTGCATAAAACCTTCGGGTTGATAATTAAACCGCCTACCGTCTGCGCCTTCACGCGCACCCCAAGTAGTTACGGTTGCTTCAATTTTTCCTGTGCTTTCGCCCTGCTTTTCCAAAACTAATTTGGCTTCGCAAACCATCATCAGGTTTTTTACGGTCATAGATTACCTCATCGATTTTAGTTCGGTCGATGTCATATATTGTTTTAGGGGGTCGCCCTCTTTTGGGGGGCGGTTCTGTATTTGGCTTATATGTTGCCAAGGATGCTATCACTAATTTAAAAATAGTGGACAATTTATTTTCACTTGCCGATATTCATTTTTCGGGTTTGGTTTCCACCGCCCCCGCCCGTATCTTGCGGGGATGTTCCTACAATCGGCTTATCTTTCCCGCCTTTATCAACAAGTTCATTAGCACCGTCAATATTTGGCATCCCCAAGTATTCACGCGCTTCGTTGGGGGTCATAATTCCATTACTAACGCCCGCGGTAGCAAAATTCATTTGGTCTAACGGTGCGCCTTTTAAGAAATTGCGCGTATCAAATTCAATGCACAAATTAGGGTAGCCAACAAACAAATGTTGCTTTAATTTTTGCTGAATGTTAATTAAAGTTGGGTACATTGTGGATTTATAGAATTCATCCATCATTGTTTGCGTATTGTTGTACTTGGAATCCCCAATGCCAATCATTGCCGCGGGTACGCCAAACAAACCGCAAATCCGCTTCATGGTTTGTTCTTTTAACTTAGCCGCATCGGTATCCTGTAGGGTCAGCATATCCAACGGGGTGTACTTCATGCCTTGGTCAAGTAACATACCCTGACCCGCCTTACTTGGGTCGCTTGGGCGGCTAGAAACCATTGCCGACCATGCTTCTTTCAAGCGGGCGGCGATTTCTTTGTATTTGCCATCAGGAATAACACTTTCGGTAGTAAACATGCCGCTTGGCTTTGCGCCGTTCTGCATGATGTAGTTGGCGTAAAGGTCAATATCTTGGTCTAGCGAAACAAGTTCTGCCGCCAAAATGCCTTTGTTAAAACCCGCAGAACCTTGCCAGTTCATTTCCTTAATGTGCATCACTTGGTTAAAGTTCAGCGGTTCATCACGGTTAAAACCGTAACTAGGCGTACTCAAACGATACGATGGGTAACGCGCAGGGGTGATTGTTACGGCAATTAGGGTTGAATCAAGCAAGTACATTTCTAACGGGGTTTCCGTTGTACTTTGTTGGTCTTTTCTCCACCAAAGGGTAAATGCTTCGCCCGCAAGTTCGTACCACATTAGCCATTGATACCAAAATTCATAGGTACTTTGGAATTGGTTGGGTTGTGCCAAAAGGTTTGCCACTTGCTTGGCTTTAGCCTTATCCCGTGCGCCCACTAGCGGCGATTTGATGGCATCGACATAAGTACCATCTTCCGATTGGCTAACTACGCGAATAGGCAATTGGGATAGGGCGCGGGCTTTTGCCGCAACGCAAGCAATGATTGTGCTATTGCGCGTAAGTAGCGACATATCCACGGGGCGACCCGCGTTATTGGTCGCGCCTGTGGTTACATAAAGAATCTGAGTATTGACATTTGGGGCTTGTTTAGAACCCTGATAAACAATGTTATTACCTAGCGCAGATTGCCCAAATAACACATTGGATTCGTTTTTTTGGTCTTTATTGCGCTTGAAAATGTCGAAAATAGCCATGTTTTTACCCAATTTCTTGATGGTTTACCATTCAAAACTTCTAAATCCAAATGTATCAGAAATAAAAACATTGTCTAGATGGCAATGCAAAGCCATAATCATTGCAATAATTCCGTCAACTTTTGCGGATGTATCGGCTTCATTCTTACGAACTTTGACATTTCCGTTTACATCCGTATAAACTTCGGCGTTGGCTAATTGCCAACCAACAAACGAGTTGCCATCGTGCAAGATTCCTTTTTTCAAAATCAATTGTTCTGCGGTTTTAGACGGGTTAGATAGAACCGCCATTCCCTGCCCAACCTTCTTTACGGGTAAACCCTCGGAATACAAATTAGCAACCAATGACGCGGCGTTGTACGGGTCGTAGCCGATTTCTTTAACATTGTGCTTAATACATTGTTGCTTGATGTAGGTTTCTACTTCGTTAAGGTCGGTTACATTGCCTTGCGTAAGCCGCAATATGCCGCTTGCATGGGCTTGCAGAAAGATAGATTTATAGTGATTTGGGATTAGGTCTAAACTTTCTTCGGGTAAGAAAAATTGGAATTCTGCAAAGAACTTTTCTTCCGAATATCGGTGCAAAGTACAAACCGCGTTTAAGTCGCGGGAATATGCCAAGTCAAACGCAATAAAAGTTGATTCGGGTTTATCTTCAGGCATAGGGCAAACTGAATCATCCCAATACCTTCTATCGACCCACGCGCTATTTGCTGAAACATAAATGTTCAGTTGCTTACAAAGAAATTCGTTAAGGCTTGCGGGCTTAGATTGCGCTTCGTGCGCCATGTGCCTAATGTGTTCGGTAGTAACCGATATGCCAAGCATCGGGTTGGCTTTAGCCCAAGTTTCTTCGTTCGACCATTCATCACCCGCATCAATCGAATACAGTAAACCAAACCAACGGTAGTTATCTTCTGCCGCGCCGCGTAACACCGTGCGTAAGTGGTTTAAATCTTCAAAGAACTTGGTTTCGCGGGTAAACGATGCGGTTGTTAGGTACATACGCAAAGGGTTCTTACGCGCCCCCATACCGCTATGCAGAACCTCAATAGATGACCGTTCTGTAATCTGCGCGGCTTCATCAATCATCGCGCACGATGGGTTTTTACCATCGCCTGTTTTTCTGTTTTCACGGGATAGCGCACGGTAAGTAGAAGTGGAATCACCCGCCTTCTTTAGTTCGCTTCGGTAAACAACAAACTTTTGCTGAAACTCATGCACCATGTTTTCAATGATGGCTTTAGATGAATCAAAGCAAATACTTGCCTGTTCGCGGTTGGTCGCCAAAGTAAAAACTTCAGCACCCGCATCCCCAAACTGTAATTCATAAAGTGCAATGATTGATGCCAAAGTTGTCTTGCCTGATTTACGCGGCACAAACAAAATTACATCAGTTACCCAACGAACGGTTTTATCTTTCCTATCCCTAAACCCATAAATAGCCGCCAAGAACAAAACTTGAAACGGTTGTAGGTTAATAGGCTTGCCCGCTTCAGCACCTTTGACATGGCGGCAAAACTTGGCAAACTTTAAAATGTGTTCGGCTTTTTCGGGTACGAACTCATAAGGCGCATCCCGCCGTTCCACCATATCTAGGAATCTTTGGGCGGCTAACCGTACATCTTCGCAAGCAGTTATATCGCCAAGGGTTACGCCCCTAGCATATTGAAAAGCGGGTTCAAGCAGTTGCGAATAACTCATCTACTTCGGATGCCTTGTTTTTAATCTTTGGGCGACCCCTTGCCACTAATGCTAGTTCGGCAAGAATCTTTATCGCTTTGTCCATTGATTCGGTTCTTATCTTGTAATAGGGGCTTGGTGCATCCCCCGCGTTGTAGTGGTAAATCGCGCCTTTTTCCAATAATCCAATGTGCGCCTGTACCAAAGTTTCCACTACCAAAACCAAAGAACCAATTAGCAGTTCATCAGATGCAGTTAACGCACCCGTTGAATTTTCCACTTCGTTCCTGATGGCGGTTTCAAACGCATCGGCGTTCCAAGTGGTTGGATTACGCAGAAATGCAATAATTTGTTTGGGTGCTTTTTTCATTTTTTGATGTTAAACGCTTTGTTGCGTTTTAGCAACCTTATAACCCCCGCTAACTTTGCCTTTCTGCGAAAAGACA
>Ga0208800_1000022_pt1 | contig 38152 bp, 59 predicted proteins | sample ColrivemetaGS541_FD_187619 | JGI IMG/M metagenome (GOLD analysis project Ga0208800, IMG submission 187619) | Estuarine microbial communities from the Columbia River estuary - Freshwater metaG S.541 (SPAdes) (version 2) | ecosystem: Environmental > Aquatic > Marine > Intertidal zone > Estuary ...
TGACGTTATCAAAGCGCCCTCAGTTAAGAAAACCGATACTGTCACCCTTGAAACCATTGATTCAATGCCAAAGGGTTATTACGTTTTAGGGAATTCCCGTTTTCAAGCCATCGATGCAAGGTTTCCCGATGTTTCCCGTGTTATTCCCTCACGTGATGCCTTTGCAGAGATCAAACCCTCTTATTTCAAACCAGATTACCTATGCACCGCAAATGAAGCTCTAGCAATGTATTACGGCAGCAAAAAGGATATTTGCTATCCATTGCATACCCGTGGTGATGGCTCTGGTGTTGTTCACATGAACAGGAATGATGCCTTAGTGGTAGTGATGCCTATGCGAAATGATGCAGGCACTTATCAGGGTTTGAATTCAGACTTCATGCAAGTTCAACAAAAAGCAGCATAAAAGGGGCAAACCATGAAAACAACAGTTTATTTTTCAGAATTTTGCGACTATTTTCAGAAAATCCGTCCTGATAATTTCAGCCGTGAAGGTTTGGTGCAACTATTTGACTATTTTGAGTCATACGAAAATGATACTGGCGAAGAAATTGAATTAGATGTGATCGCTATTTGTTGCGAATACAGCGAACAATCGTGGCAGGCCATTGCCTCAGATTATTCAATCGACATTGATGAAAATGAAAACGATGAAGAACAAGCACAACAGGTGATGAATTTTTTGTGCGACAGCACAACAGTTATTGGGTCAACTTCAAATGGCTCATTCATTTATCAGAATTTTTAAAGGATTGACCATGACACAAGCACAAGCACTCACACAAACCCTAATCCTTGCGTTAACTGCCCCTAGTGATGAAAAGGCAGCACAAGCAGCAGAACTAGCAGAACAAATAGCGCAGGGGTTAACCAAAAAACAGGTTGAAAACTGCAAAAAATCAGCATTGATCGCATGGGAGGCAGCATGAATACTTTAATTTTTCTTATTGAGTTTCATCCATATTCCGATTGTGTTCACGCTGAATATGAAGAATTCACAGCAGCAAATGTTGACGATGCATTGATTGAACTCAAAAAAGAACACCCAGAAGCTCGGATTTTGAACACTTATGTTCACACCATGTGTTTGGAGAATGTATGACCAAAGCAAAAACACCAGTAAAACACCCAAAGATTGTCAACGAATGGATGGTCTATGAGGGCTTGAACGATATAAATTCAGTTTTTGGAGCCTTAACCACCTTTGAAGCATATTTGAAAAGCCCAGAATTTAACACCTACCATGCACAAATGGCCCTTGATTGTCTACGTGCCACCTTATGCACTGGCACGATGGCAATAGAAAACTGGTGCGAATTAGAAGATGAGGTGAAACCATGAAAATAGGCAGCATCATTGCTTATGATTGTGACCCAGCAAAACTAGGTGAGGTGATGCAAACCTTTTTTTATCCCTCTGGTGCATTAGGTTTACTGATAAAACCATTTGACAACTCATGCACGTTTTTTTCTAAATATGCGAGTGAGGTTTGGCTGCTAGCAGATAACCTTTGAGCATTTCCATAAAATCCCGCCTAAAAAGCGGGTATTTTTGAAAGTGCTTGCGAAGTGAGTGCTCACATCGTGCAAATTTGTTTAAAGCATCTATACAAGGTTTTCATGGTTTCAAGCATAGTAGCTATACCCCGACCAAAAAAAGCGCTCAAAACGGGTTTTAATGGCCTTCTAGGTGCATCATTGGATTGTGTCTCATGCGCTGTTTTCTCATTTTGCGAAGTGGGCGCTCACTTACAGTATTTTGCGAAGTGAGTACTCACAAACAAAAAACTAAGGGTAAACCCTGATTTTGGGTGATTTTACAAAAAAGTGGCATTTACTTTTTAGAAACCCAATTTAACCAATTTTTGGAAGTTCAAAGTTTTTGAAACTTTTGATATTAGAAAGCATTATTATTTTCAGACGGGGCATCAAATAATCTTTTAATAGTATTATTTAAGGCATCAATCTCGTCCATTTTCTTAATATGCCACATTCTCTTTTGACCATGCCAACCTAATATCGAATTAGTATGGCAATCTTGACATAATGCTATACAGGTATATTGCAGGCCTTGTTTATAATGATGTGCGTCACTTGGAGGTGGTGCATCACATACTGAACAGGAAAGCATCTTTACCCTTGCTAGGTGCAATCTTTCTTTTGCATTCAGCTTGTTGTTCATTGAGTCACTTTTTGCTCTATACGTGCACTAAATTGCTCTGTGCGCCATATTTCTGATTTCATTTGCGCTGCTGTTAGCATCCACTTTAAAGTTTCTTCTTCTTCAATGGCTGCCGCATAACCTTTAAGCAATTCCTGATATTCAGGGTGTGCATAAGCCTCACGTTCTTGAGCAACCCCTGAATCTATGCCTTTTAACATTGCATCTTTCATCAACAAGGCTTTTTTTGTGCGTAAGAAATTTTCTATGTAGGTACGCTCAGATTTGGCTTTTGCAAATTTAGGCGCATGAGCAATAATATAATCTACGCTTTTATAGGGTGTTGTCATAGCCATGCCCATGTTTTTTTATTCTTAATTCCGTATGCAGTCTGGCGGTGAATTTGATTTTTACTTGCTGCACCAGCTACCGACATTCCATTTTCTAAATCTTGTTTAAAAGCAATTATTTGCTCTGTATTATATTTATTGGTTCCGCATCTTTCACCACGAATGTGTGTGTCGTGTTTGTAAATATCTGACATATTTCCTTTTCTTGTATCAGAACGCAAGTTTTCCAATCTGTTGTCAACTCTTATGCCGTTGTTATGACATACATCTAAACCCTTGCATAAACCATTAAATGATTCAAATACAAGACGATGCACAAGATAATATTTTTTCTTTTCTGGTGTTGATAAAGCTACTTGTTTATATCCATTCTTCATAACCCAAGGGTTGAGTTGTTTGAATGGTCTAGTGCCAAAAGATTTTTTTATCCTTCGTATATTTCCTAATGATGAAACCTCATATTCAGGAAATCCAATTGCTTCAATCCATTGTTCAGCTTGTTGGCTCATCATTGTTTCCTCCAAGTACAGGCGCTCTGACTTCGCTTGGGCGTACAAGGGTGCGGTGTCGATCAAATACTGAATTGCTTTGTCTGGGCTGCTCTCCATGAACTAATCTCCAATGCTTCTCTGCTAAACGTCTTATGCCTTCTGACAAAGAACCATTCCCTGCCAGAATTAATGCTTGCTCATGGACAGGACCAACCCTTGCTCGGATCATCCGTCCATTTTCGCTGATTCTCTTCCTACCAGCACCTTTTCTTGCACCGCCACGTTGTTTCATGGCTTGAATTATATGCTACAGAATCAAATCTTGATAGCTTGCAGCACAAACTGGATTGTTTCTCCATCATCCTCTTGGAAGACAACTTTGAAGTCAGCCTGATAAATATTCCTAAAGTCTGACATTGGAGTCTTGCCAACTTGTCTTCTGTACTCTTCTTGGGATAAGAACACCAACTGCTCTAGTTGCATGATTCTTGTATGGCTTGGATCACCATAAGCCCAAACTGAACTTCTTGATGGACAAGTCGCAAGGAAATGACCATTTGACTTGAGAAGTCTCCAGAACTCTGTGAATTGGGCAAAGAATAGTTTGTAGTCACCCTGTTGTCCAAGATGCTCTAGCACCTCGTAAGCATGGATTTCGTCAAACTCTTTGTCTTTAAATGGCAAAGGAAGCTTCATTAAGTCCCACACAACATCAGGTCTGTGAGTAGCGTTGTAGTCCAAAGTGGTCAGGTTATCCCAACCTTTAGTGCCATCTGTTGCCAATCTTTTGGAGTGGTTAGATCCACAACCGATTAAAAGTTCTGTTTTCATGGCTCTCCCTTTAGTTTAAAACCATGCTCGGCTAGTTTCTCAATTATCTCATTAACGCTTTTTCTACCCATATTAGGTGTCTTTAATAATCTGTCTTTTGTGCAGTTTAATAATTGAGTTAATGTATATACTTCATCGGCTTTTAAACAACGCTCAGATCGAACAGTTAAATTGAGTTTCTCTAATCCATCAAAAACGATAGCCTCAGTTAAAGCCCATTTGTGAATTATTGCGTCCCTACGTTCAAGTACGCCCTCTGCGATGTTGTAGGCATCACGGGCTAAGTTATGGGGTAGGTTCTTTAATACCTCGATTGCGATTTGATCTAGTAGTTCTTCCCTTGTCATTTTGGGCCTTCATAGTGTCGATAGGTTGGGGCTGGCTCATCTCTCCCGCATCGCCTACCATGCTCGTTAGCCTCTTGCAAAGCCTGAAAAGCCCATTTGCAGTTGGTACACACGTAATAGGGCGGGTTGCCTAGTGCGTCTTTCTTTTGTTCAATCATGTTCTTTCCCTGATCGCATCCATGTGAACATAGCCAGTTGAAGCATCCAAAATTTCAATTATTTCATTGCGTTCATGCTCTGCTACCAGTTTTGCAAAGCGTAAAAGGCCATCTTCATCAAACTTCAGACCGCTTACAGTGTGTTCTATTGCCAATTTAACAATGTCGTCTTTAGTCATACATCCTCCATCTTGTAGTTGAGTTTGTGATGCTGAAACCTCATTGCCGCCTCCATCTCTAATTCTTTGAATTGCTCATCAGAGAAAACTCCAATAATGTTACGTCCTTCAAACCAGACCTCTTTGATAGACTCGTTATAGGTTGAGTCTTCATCTGATTCATACTCATAAACTACTGTAACGATCTCGCTACCCGCACCTGTGGTGGTGTCAAATTCCCAAGTTTTTTCCATGATTCACTCCTGTTAAAAATTAAATGTTATTCCTATTTTGGAATGTTTTGAATAGGGACTTACCCTTAGATAAGCTCTTCTTTCACCATTACTTCAACCATGCCAATAGTCCCGTAAACCTTCGTAGAGTGAAGTGAAACAATCTGACTGTCATCTAGGAAAACAATCCCGTTCATCCCATCAAATACCGCTTTGCAGAAGTTGTCTATGTCACTTTTCTTTGTTGGGCGTTCCTCTCCTGATAAACAGGCTTGGGTTCTCTTTTTACTGTAACTGGCGGGAATCGGTAGGGTGATGTAGATATACGCACCCACAGGGGTTTCTAAGGGTTCGCTACTGCCCATTGCCAGTTGTGCCGCCTCGCTGACCTTGGTTTCATAGTCAACAGTAGTTTTAGGTGAGTAAGTTGATACAAATTTGCCCCTTCTAGCAAACCTTGGTCTGCCCTTGGGTACTGGTGTTCCTTCCACCAAAAATGTGACCATGAAGCTCATTTTAGGATTCTCCAAGCGGTTGCTGCACACAAGGGGACTTGTCCATTTCCGAGGGCTTTAATTCTGTCCACCCTTGAGGCCATCCCATTAACCACTCTACCCACATCGGGTTCAGTTGCCCAGAAGTCTGACTCACACACATCTGCAAATTGACTTGTTTTCCAATCTCCATACGTCTTTGAATTGATGGATTGCTCAAGTTTCCCCTGTCTTTGTAATCCGCTACCTGTGGGGTTGGCCAATTCTTCTTCATTTCCAAGTTGACCGCATCTGATAGCTTCGCTCCAAACTTCACTCCCGTAGTCAAGCTCGTTCTGACAAATCTGTTGTTCGTGAGTTCGATCCCGTTTTGTTTTGGGTTCATCCAATCCGATGACGTTGGGGTTGGCCATTTGTCGATTCGTTGTTTTAATGCTTTCCTGCTGTTGCTCCCACCATCTAATCCTGTGGTGTTGGGCGTGTGGAAGCTGTCCACGCCATTGGGCGACAATCCATATCCTGTCCCTCTGATGCGGTGCTCCAACGTCCGCTGCTCCCAAGACTCCCCATTTCGCATCAAACCCCATTGTGGCCAAGTCTCCGAGAACTCTTCCAAGTCCCCGAGAAGTGAGCATTGGTGAGTTCTCCACAAAGACGTATCGGGGTCGTACTTCGTGAATGATCCTCGCCATTTCTCGCCACATTCCAGAGGCTTCTCCATCAATTCCTGCTCCTTTTCCTGCTGCGGAAATGTCGGTGCATGGAAAGCCCCCAGATACAACGTCAACAATTCCTCTCCACGGCTTTCCGTCAAAGGTTTGAACGTCATCCCAAATCGGAAAAGGCGGGAGAAGCCCGTCATTTTGTCTGGCGCACAGTACGCTTGCGGGGTACTGCTCCCACTCGACTGCACAGACTGTTCTCCATCCAAGGAGGTGTCCTCCAAGAATTCCTCCACCAGCACCTGCGAATAAAGCCAACTCATTCAATTTGTCCTTCTTTCATTTGACGCATATAAAACCTGACTCGATCTCTTGCTCCTGATCCATAGACCTTTTCGCAACGCTCAAGCCTGGCACGAACAAAATCATTGTCTCTCAGGGATTGCCAAGTTCGGTATATCTCCCTTGCTTCGGCTTTCTCTAAAATAACTCTGTCTCCTGCATTGGATATTGTTTTCCTGCTGTACGCCATAGGGGTTTACTCTATGTCACCAGTAAGCTCTAAGGCTTGGTTAATCAGGTGAAGCGGAAAAGGAATTCCCTCTTTTACTTTGTCTAACAGGATCATGGCTTGGTAGTGGCTCACGATTTGTTCCTTAATTGAGCCATTGCTTGCCTAATGTGTTCAGGCATAGGAACGGCTTTTTTGTTGTCAGCATCAATCTTGGCAAGTGCAGGATCAATTCCAGTTTCTTTTTTGATCCCGAACGATTCAGGGATTTCAGCTCCATCCCATCTTTGTTGGTTTAAATAGACTTTTGGAGCAGGAATAAAAGCGCCATTGTCACGCAACCATTGGGCGGTTGTTGACATCCATTGAACGTGTTTAAGAATGATGTGCTTCTGACTGAAATAATAGGATTCAACCCATTTTTTCTTGCAAGCCGCTTTCTCACCTTTACGAACACATTTTGGATAAGCCTCCCAAAATTCTTCAAACCCTTCGTCTGTCAATGAAGGTGTTTTTGGTTGTTCAAAGCCAAATAAATCCATGCTATTTCCTTTAGACATAGGTTCTCCAAGGGTGGATAGAGGGGTTTCTATCCGACCTTCTCCAAGCATTATGGTATTCATTATTCACTCCTGTTAACTAAAATACAAAACGCCCCAAGTGCGCATGACGAGTTAATTCGCTTATACATTTGGCCTTGTTACCACCGATGTACCAAATGCTTTACCAGTCGCTTAACCAACGCTGGTCGGCAAACAGGGGGTGTTTCCTGATGTCGGTGTTTTCTTCCAAGCCATCCATGCAGATGCACTACTTTCGTGTGGAGTACGGAAGCCGTGAAAGAAATAAAAAAGCCGCTTGCAACTGCTCTCTGGTGAAGGTCTTTCGTAAACACACTACTACTGGTGCTTGCGAAAGACAGAGAGCATGTGCAAACGGCCTTAACATTGTTACCCTTCACAGCAACAATTTCATTGTACACAACTTTTTATTGTGTCAAGAGGTTTTTTTCAAATAAATTGATTATTTGTGATTTCTTTGGTGAAATTAGGATTTCCCTTGTAGAAATTTCTAGCCTGATTGTTCATCACGGCATACTCAGATTTGGTAAAAATACCCTTGGCATTGCGTACATCAAAGGGGTTTAGCTTGTCATAAGGCTCATCATTGGCGGCTTTTTGAGCCTCAATCATATGCGGCTCTAGGGTATATCTACAGACCCAAGCACGACTGACCTTGATTTTCTCAACAGTAATCTCTTTCTTGCGAAACATCTTCTTGCAAGCAGCCACGATGGAAGTTCTTGGGATGCCCGTTAGATTCTCCATCTCATAGGCAGTAAGCGATCCATTCTGTAAAGCTCGAATAATTGCTTGTTGGGTCATTTGTAAAGGTTCTCTAGGTTGATTGGTCGGTTTAGGTGTATCTCTAGCGTCCTAGCAAGTAAAGCGGTCACAGAGGCATTAAAGTCCTCTGGTTCGTCTACATAGACACTAGCCATTCGGTTTGCGTAGCCCTGTAGGGTTTCCGCACAAGTTTGTTCAATTTGTTCGATATTCATACGAGTAGCCTAGCATGATAAAAAAGGTTTGTAACCTAGGGAAAACCCCTATGTAAAAGGCTAAAAAGGTGTGGCACATTATGGGTGTGGGCAACTTTAGGGCTTGAAGTCCATCAAGCTAACCAGTTGCAATGCCAACGAAACTTGTGCCCACAATGATGGAGTTGCTCTAGCGTAAAAACAGGGACGAATTGCAAAAACGGACATTTTAATAAACTAACAGGAGTTAATATGAAGACATTGTTTGAACAGTACAGAGAGCAGTTTGCAGACATTTTGTACTGCTGTTACTGCCTAGAACCAAAAGGCGAAAGCTACAAATGTTGCGATGAGAACCACTTTGTTGAATTCCAAGAATTAAACTTGGAAGAACAAAAAGTAATCATCGATGACGAATTAAATCAAAACACTTAAGGAAATATCATGGGCGTTCATAAAAAGCTAATGGAGGCAAGGTTACTCTTGCAACACGCTCCACTTAAAAAGTCGGGTCATAACAAGTTTGCGGGTTATTCCTACTTTGAATTAGGTGACTTTCTGCCAACAATCAACTCAATCTTCTATAAGACTGGTTTGTGTGGTGTGGTGTCGTTTGGCAAAGAGTTGGCTAGTCTGACTATCACAGACACAGAAGACGGCTCAGAGATCGTTCTGACAAGCCCTATGGCAGAAGCAAACCTCAAGGGATGCCACCCAATACAGAACCTTGGTGCGGTAGAAACGTACACTAGAAGATACCTATGGGTATCAGCTATGGAGATTGTTGAGCATGATGCGCTTGATTCTTCACCTCCCGTAAAGGAAGAAAAGCAAACTCCTGTGATTACTCCAACTCAAGGCGCACAAGATAATATTCCTCCAGAGGAATTACAGTATCTGCAAGAGATGGCAGTTGAATTGATTGCCACTTGTGAGCAAGGTGACCCCAAGGCAGCTTGGGATAAGTTGGAAGGAGAGAACCTAGATTCAGAACAAAAAGTGGCTCTATGGACACTCCTACCCAGTAAAGTAAGAAGTGCGTTAAAGAAAGCGAAGGAAATGTAATGGAAAAGAAGGATAACTCAGGCGTTTTGTTCAAAAACGACAAAAAAGAGTCAGAGAAACACCCTGATTACAAAGGAAATATTACAGTGGGTGGTCAGGATTACTGGCTATCTGCATGGGTCAAAGAAGGAAAGTCAGGCAAATTCATGGGGTTAGCAGTATCACCTAAAGAAGAATATAAAGCCAAACCTTCTGAGAGGTCTAAGGCTACTGGCTTTGATAGCGATGATTCGATGCCTTTCTGAGTTAATATAAACCCGAGGGGAGAGCTGTGCAAAGGATTTTCCTAGCTTGCAGACGAGCAGTTTTCCCCTCACCCAATAGGAGTCAATAATGAATGATATTTTCGGCAGCATGAAGCAGTCAATGGACAGATTCTTTGGTTCACCAGCATTTAAGTTGGTACGCAAAGAAGACCCTACAACGAGCCATCAGGCGGCTCAAGCAGTTGATAGCACCAAGCTAGAACAAATGGTCTACGAGGCCATTAAAAGCCATCCAGAGGGATGTATTTCAGACGACATCCTTGGTATGTTCCCAAACTACCCATATTCCTCAATAACAGCAAGGTATCGTGCTTTGTTAGACAAGGGATTTATCGAAGTTACGGGTGTCAAACGAGGTAGGTTTGGCAGAAATCAACGGGTTATGAGGGCAGCAAAATGATAGAAAAACCACCACATTCCAAGATTAGCTACCCTTCAGTCCCTCTAAAAGACTTCAAATGGGAGTCTGGATCAGACGTTCAAACCCTGTGGAGAAAGCATGGATGGACTCCTCCCTCAGAGAGTATGACCCCACCACCACCTCCTGAGAGAACAGAAGTACCCTTGAGGAGGGTGAGATAAATGGGAATCATTAGAACATGGCTCAATGACCATGAATTCATTGATAGACCAGACCGAAACGAAGTGCTTGAGGAGGTTGCCAAGGAGTTTGACAAGATGAAAGCCTTTGGTGACACGGCACAGAGTTTTGCTACCTTTGTAAGGGATATGAAAAGGTGTCCACCCTGTTTAAACACTTGTAATCAGGGTAGAGACTGCCCTGCGAGGTCTGTATGAACCGAGAAGACGTTATTCAAATGGCACAAAAGGCAGGATTTGTCTGGCTTGGGGAATACCACTCAAACCTTGAAGACTTTGCCAAACTGGTAGCAGAGCATGAGCGTGAGGCGTGTGCAAAGATTGGAGATGACCATCCATCGTGGTCTAGCCGTATGTATTCTGCAACTATCCGAGCAAGGGGACAAGCATGACTGAAGAACAGTATTGGGTACTGCTTGTAATTCTTGGCGTTTGGGTATGGAGCAAGATATGACTAAAGACGAAGCATTACGCCTTGCATGGGATGCGTTGGAAGATATTGGCGATGAGTGGGGGTTCACATCACAGAGAACTGTACCCAAACGAAAAGAAGCCATCACCGCCATTAAAGCCGTACTAGAAGCGAAGGATGAGCCTGTAGCAATTGTTGCGGAAATCCACATGAGTCGTTACACGATTGAGTGGACAAATGGAGATTTGCCAGAAGGTACAAAGCTCTACACCACCCCACCACAACGCACATGTGAGGGTTGTGGTAAAATAACAAAGCCCTAAACAGACAGCAATCTGCTAGGGCTTCTAATCAATTGATGAAAAGGCATCTCATGACTACTCAAATTTTATCTCAATTTCGAGTGAAAGAACTTTTGCTGTACGATGCAGATACTGGATATTTTACTTGGCGAATCAATGTTGGAAACAGAAAATCTAATTCTGTTGCGGGTAGTTTATGCAAAAAAGGATATTTAGATATATCTGTTGATGGTAAAAACTATCGGGCGCATCGTCTTGCATGGTTATATATCAATGGACATTTCCCGATTGGTGTAATTGACCATATAAATGGAAATAAAGCAGATAACAGACTAGTCAATTTAAGGGATGTTACTAACGCAAAAAATTTACTTTCTTTTAGAAAAGTAAGCAGTAACAATACTTCTGGATTTTTAGGTGTAAGTAAAAATCATGCTGGTTGGAGAGCAGAAATTAACACTCATTTGCAAAAAATAAATTTAGGCACTTATCAAACCAAAGAAGAAGCATCAGTTGCGTATGTAGCTGTAAAACTTTTCAATGAAAAAAAAGTTTGGGTAGGGCTGACAGATGAGGACTTAGAGGCAGAATTTGGTTTTATTGACGAATTGCTCCGTGACACTTGCTATAGAACAGAAGCCAAACTAAGGAGTAAGAACTCTTAGGTCAAAACTGCTATTGCGTGATTGATGTGCTTTTCTCGATCTGCAAGACCGATGAAGCCGCCATTTATTTTTTTGGTCATCATCTTGTAGTCTCGGGAATCAGCATACTGGTTTAGCTTATGCGTAGACCAGAAAAATCCTGCTGTGAGTGCAGCGTACTGAGGTGTAGCCACTAGGTCAGGTTGCATTACAAAGTCCTCTCCAAGAGCTTGTCCTGCGTGATAGTACCCTGCATGACCTGTGGTTTGAAAAAGACCTCTGCCTCGGAAACGAAACCCATCCCCTGAAGCCTCATCCCTATTGCCCATTCTGTTTGCATAAACAGAGTTAGCAATCTTCTTAGGATCACGTTCATATTGCTTGGCAAACTCTAATGTTGGGAAACGCTTGGGCCATACCTTCATCAAGGTTTCTGCACGATAGTTCAGGTTTTCAACAAGCATTTTGAAGTTTCCACTCTCGTGCGCTGCTTGACCAATAAAAGCCGCTTGGCGAAGTGGATGAGAGATGTCAAACCTGTCGAAAGTGGTGTTTAGTGCCGCTTCCCAGACAGGATCAATATGAAGTTCTTTGAGTTGTTCTTTACTGACCATTCACGATTCTCCTTACTTCTTCGTAGGCTGCGGCACAGGCGTTGAGCTTGGTGATGGCTTTATCTCCTTCTGCTGCGATGTCGATAAGAGCTTCGATAATCTGTCGCTCAGATTCGGTTTGAGGGGGATCGATGGGTTGTGGATTTCCAGTGGGAGTGGAGGAACTTGTACTGGCTTGTGGACAACTTGGGGTTGGGAGGCGCAACCTACCAGTGCGAGCAAGCTCGTGCATAGCAGACTGTTTCTTAACAATATCATCTTGTGCCTTTCTGAGTTGAGTTTCTTGATCCTGTAACTTAGAGCCTAGTTCCTGTTCTTTAGCCCTAGATTCCTCGTTCTTTTTGGCAATGGCTATTTTCATGTCTCCATCACGTTCTAACCACCCATAGTGGTGTCCTACCCTGTAAGTGCCAAACAAGGAAATAAGAACACCAACGATTAACCAAGGTAAAGGGATTGGGAACATTATTCAGCCTCTTTTCTAGCTTGTGCTAATTCTTCACGTTCTTGATCGTCTTCTAAGTGGTCAGGAGGGGTAGTCGGAGGAGGGCCAGGTGTCCAAGATTCATCCAACTCAGGGTTCTTCCAAACAGGCATAGCACCAAATGGTTGACTAGGCAAACCATACGCAGATTGCGGAGGTGCATAAGACGAGTTAAAACCGCCCATAGAGCCTCCATAACCCATTGGCTGACACATTGGTTGCGTTGGAGGATTAAACGCCCTAGAAGCACTAGACATAGCCCGTTTACCAATAACCCCACCAATACCGCCTACGATTAGCAGAACAATGTCATTTAGCATCTTGGTATAGGCTTGGTCAATCGGAGCCATACTCTTGATTGGCTGAGTCACAAACGTGACAGAGTAGAGTAAAGCACCAACAATGAACATAAGAATAAGTGTGACCGCAACCACAACAAACCCCCAAATCCTTACTTCTATCTCTTCAGTTGTTAGGTTTAACTTCGTCAACTTTTTTCTCCAAGATTGGTGCTACTAAGTATTCGGGACAAGTCTGAGTAAATTGGCATCTAGGTTTCTGGCAAGGTTCAGCATGAAAGTTATCTGGGTTCTGACAAAAATAGCGGTACTTTTCATCACAGCCAGTTAGCAGTAAAAGAAGCAATAAATATCTCATTTACCTAAACCAACCCTTCCAAGTAGGAGATTGACAATCCTGTCTGACAAATCGTCAGGTAAGAACTTTAAAAAACCAAGAAACCATAACGCAACACATCCGTAAACGAATATCTTTAAACACAGGTCAAAGGTCTTTTGGTACTCATTCACCGACCACACCTTCTAGTAGTTTCGCAAAAATCCATGAGTTCATAGATTCCAATTGCAACCAAGAACAATACAAAAGCCACACCACCAATAATGATGGCTAATTCCTGCATTTCCTCTTCTTCTTCTTTAGCCTTTTTCTCTGCCTTTGCTAAAGCCCTAAGTTCTCTTGCATCATCCACATCCATTTGGTCTTGACGGGCTTTAATCTTGTTCCAGACATCAATCTTGCCTGTTGTCATAAAGAGCATCTTTAACTCTTCTTCAAAGGCTCTGGCTTGCTCTAGTGCCATCTCAATCTGTAAGGCAGTTCCCATATTGGAACCCTTACCCTTTTTAGACTCAATCAATGCCTTGGTAGCTGTACTCTTGGCATCGAACATCTTGCCAATCATGGGTGCAAGAGAGCCTAGGTCAGAGGCAACCTTACTTGCCTTCTTGACCATGCTGATAGCGTTTTGTATCCCTGCTAGGGCTGTTAGAGGATCAATCATCTCTTATCTACCTTTTGCCATTCAAGACACACAACTTTGCGGTTGTAAACATCACCTGTCCAAGCCCACCTGACACATCTATATTCAGTTTTATCTTTACTAGATGCCACCAATGTAAACAATATTGATGACATTAGTAGCCATTTCACGGATACGCCCAAACTATTATGTAGCTACAAAAGGCCACAAAGACAGTAATACTGACTGCTGCAATGATTGCAAACAGCCAATCTTTCATGTTATCTTGGGAGCAAGAAACGCTCAGTACCATACTCAGGCAACTGGCCTAATCCATAGTTTGTCATAGGATTAGAGGTGATCCTGTTTACAAGACTAGGCATTTGTGGCTGTGAGCTAGGCAACATATTGCGTTGGAATGTAGGGCTAGTTATACCTGCTCTAACCGCTGGTCTTCCGATAACAGTACCCAACAAACTAGGATTACCTGCTGAAGCAGCGGCAAGGCCTGCGGCTCCTACATCCAATGGACTAATGCCAGGAACACTACCAATACGAGCAGTATTCTGGAAGGCAGTTGGATAGGCGGCAGCGGCATCAGCCAAAGCTTGTAGTTCACTAGGAACAATCTTTCCTTGTGCAGCACGTTGGCCTAACTTAGCACCAGACACATCACCAGTAACTGCATTTAATGATTTCTCAATTGTGTAACTCTTAGCAATATCCTGACGGGCTTGCTTAAAGTTTGACATTACATCTGGCTGATTAAAGTTCTTCAGATTACGTTCTGCAAGATCTTCTAATTGTCTAGCGGCAAACTTCTGTGCCTGACCAAGACTTCTGTCTTTTGGAGCCATCGATGCTAAATTACCTTCGCCATCGTATCGGAGGCGCTTCATTTGCTCAACAAGACCGACTCCATCAAAGTTCATTTGCTTTAAGCCATTAAGAACTCTAAGTTCAGCAGTTACATCTGTCGTGTTAGCTAATTTTTGAAGTTCAGCAGTACGCTTGTTGATGTCAGTAAAGAACTGTTTGTCAGCATAGTAAGTATTGTTTGCTTTCAAAGCATCATAAGCTTGACCTTTAACATTGCGGTAGTCTTGCAACACTTGAGGTGTAATTACTGTATCTTCTGGTAAGTTCAAAGTTTTACGAGCTTGAGCATTAACAACTTCTTGATTTTTAATAGACGCAACTTGACCAGTTTGTTGTTTACCAGAGAATCCTTCCAGCATTCTGTTTAACAAACTAGGATTAACTTGTGTTGGAGGCAATGTAGCGCCTTGTGCAATTGCACGTTCAGCAACCAACTGAGATTGAGTTAAGTTAGCTGGCGCTCTAGGTGTTGTCAAAGCACTAACAGTAGCAGTAGGTGCAGTCAAAATGCCACCAACAGCGGCCTCATTCATTACTTGAGCAGGATTTATAGTACCTGTTGTTGCTTGTTGTGCGGCAGCAGATGAAAGTGCGGCAGTACCAGTACCAGCACCAATGTTTTGAGCCAAAGCAACAGTTCTAGGAGCCATCTGTGCAATTGCAGTTGGTGTAGCAGCAACCATAGATTTCTGCATAGCACCTGGCAACACTAAGTTAGTAGGATCAAGCAAACCAGTAGCCATTCCACCAACTAATAGACCTGGGCGCTCTGTAGCAACCTTGTAAGTGCCTTTTAGAATATCGCTGATAGACTGAGTTGGGACAGGAGTTGGTTGTGGCTTATTACGATCAATGCCAAGGTATTCATCAGGCAATCCAGCTGCGCTTAAAGTTCCTTTGATTCCTTTAGACAATAAGTCAGCAGCGCCAAAGATTAACTGTCCACCAGTAGTCTTACCACGGAATACATCTAATGGATTAAAGCTTGCGGCAACATCTTGCTGAAACTGAGTCCTTGGCTGAAATGCTTGTTGTCTAATACTCTGCATGAAATCAGCAGAAGTAGGTGGTGTTACTTGAGTCTTAGGTGCTTGTTGTTGAGTACCAGACAATGGCACAAAATCGTCAGCACCTACAACTTGAGCAGTTGCTTTAGCTTTTGTTTCTTGTCCGAAAGGAACGAAATCGTCATCAGTTGTAGATTTAGCCATAAAGTTTTGAACCTTCTGAACATAATTTTGAGTCTCTTTAAATGGAGGAATACCGCCATACTTTTGTACATTACCTGGGCCAGCGTTATAAGCCGCCATGACCAAACTAGGATCTTGAAATTGCTCTGACAGTTGGCCTAGATATTTAACACCACCACGGATGTTATCTTTCCAATCCATACGATTAACACCAAGATCTTTTGCAGTAGCACTCATCAACTGCATAGGACCATAGGCACGATCACCAGTTTTAGTTTTAGGTCCAATGGCATTAAAAATACCTTTGGACTCTGTATCAACTACGCCCTGTACTAACGAAAGAGGAACACCTTGGCGCTCTGCCTCTTGAGCAGCAAAAGCAAAGATTTCGTCTTTAGTTGCCATTATTGACCTACTGTATATGTAGAGCCATCAGGCTTCTTAATCAGGATAGCACCAGTAGATTTACTACGGCCCACTGTAAAACCAGATGGCATTACAGGAGTACCTTGTGAGCCACCATTTTGCCAAGCAGCAATTTGCTCACTAAGAAATTGGTTAACTTTTGGATGGTTATACAAACGTGGATTATCAGGTGAATTAGCCCATGCCGTATAAACAGCTTTAGGATCACCTGTATAAGCATCAATAAATCTCTGACGAGCATCATCTTTATCTGCTGCAGCAATCTCAAGAGCAGACACATACTTGGTAACAAACTTAGGATCAGTTACGCCAGTAGTAGCCTTATCGACAATTCCACCTTCAAACGCATTAGCATTGCCTTTAATGTTGCTCAAACCTTTCAAAACACCCTCAGAACGTGTCTTGTTTAGCAAGTTAACATTGCCTACCAATGAGTCAAACTTGTCTCCAACACCAGGTATAGCCCGCATATAAGCCGCACCTGTAGCAAAAAACTCTGTGAGTTTATTTGGATCAAGTTGTTCGGCAGCGTTGTACAAATACTCAGCAGAAGTCTTGCGATCACCAACAGTTAATGCGGCATCAAGAGCAGTCTTTGTAAACTCATTGTATCGGTTTGATGTTGCAAGATTTACTGCTTCTTGAGCAGGAGAAATCTTGGCTACTGCTCCTAAAGATCCTCCAACTGGTGGAGTAGTTCCCGCACCGCCAGCACGAGGAGGCTGATTAAGAAGAGCAGATCTAGGAACATAATAGGTTCTTCCATCGGCTCCAATAACTTGTTCAACTTGACCCCTTGCTTGGCCTTGTGCTTTTGCGCCTTCAAGTTCTTGTGTTGATTCAGCAGCACCAGGAGCAGTACCTACACCTAATACATTTCCAAACCTGTCAAATGTACGCTGTTGACCTGTAGCTAATGGTGGCAATTCGTTTCTTGCTTGTGCATTTACAAAGCCAGGTATAGGCCCTGCATTAAAAGTAACATTGCCATTCTGTACATCTCCTCCAAGTTGCAAACCAGTTTTAAGGTCTGCACGTTGAAGAACAGAAGTTGGTCTATTTCTAATGTCGTATGCAACACCTTCAACAACATTTGGCTTGAATGCTCCAAATGCAGATGATAAAGATGGAATCATTTGAGCCGCATTAGGATTCAAAGCTAACCTAGCTAACCTAGTCTGCAAATCAGCATAATTAGGAGCCTCACCTTGAAGGGCTTGAGGCTGAACATTAGCTTGTGGCGTACCTAGTGCCGTACCCAAAGAATATGGGCTAGATGCCGTTCTAGGTCTTCCAAGATTAGCATTTAGTGCTTGGGCTTGCTCTTGTTCTGGAGATGGGAAAAAGTCTTTATTAATTGCACCAAGCTCTTGCAACAAACCTTGTTGTTGTCTTTGCTTTTGCAAATTAGGAATAATGTTCTGAACAGCTTGGTAGCCAGTAGAAATACCACCGCCACCAAAGATGCTACCTAACAAAAACTGATTAAATGCTTCATCTTTAGCAGCTTTTTGATCTTCTTCAGATAAGCCTTTAAGTTGGCCTTTTGGCAATAGAAATTCCATGATAGTTCCTTATTTGAGTAAGCTTCCACCAAAGCTTGAACCGCTTGATTGACTTGTTGCACCAGAGCCACCACCCACATTGAGTCCCAATGCTTGGTTGATGATCTGTTGTTGCTCCAATGGCAGATTGCGGATGGCATCCAACTGTTGTTGTGAGAACTGTTGTTGTTGACCACCAATATTGAGCAAGTTCTGAGCGCCAGTAAAGCCCATTTGTTGACCAGTTTGAGCAATGTTAGACATCAAGCCACCAGCACCTAAACGCTGTTGGTTAGCAGCCAAGCCTGCTTGCTGATTAGCTAAGTTAGCTTGCAAGAAGTTGTTTGCATTAGTCAATCCTGCTTGTTGAGTTAGTCCTGCTTGTTGTGCAGAAGCCGCATTAAGAGCCGCTTGATTAGCCAAACCTGCTTGGTTAAATGCAGAAGCACCAAACTGACCAGCTTGATTCAAAGCACCCATGTTTGCCAGAGTCATTGCTTGCTGATTAGCGGCATTAAACTGACCTTGCTGATTCAGAGCCGCAGCGTTAGTCAAAGCAGCCTGATTAGCGGCAGCACTACCAAACTGACCCGCTTGGTTCAATGCACCTTGATTAGCCAAGTTAAATGCTTGCGTATTAGCAGCATTGTATTGAGCCATCTGGTTAGCAGCAGCGGCATTTTGCAAAGCAGCAGCATTCTGTGCAGTAGCGCCAAACTGACCAGCTTGATTTAAAGCGCCTACGTTAGCAAGACCTGCTTGTTGCAAGTTAGCGGCATTAAACTGCTGACCCTGATTGAGTGCAGCTTGGTTGGCAAGTGCGGCAGCGTTTGTAGCACCTGCACCAAACTGACCCGCTTGGTTCAAGGCGGCTACATTGGTCAAACCTGCCTGTTGTAGATTACCCGCATTGAACTGAGCCAAAGCATTCTGAGCAGCGGCATTCTGTGCTGCAGTTTGATTAGCGGCAGCGGCTCCAAACTGAGAAGCTCCTGTTTGTGCGGCAGCTCCTGCTAAACCTGCTTGTTGAGCCTGTTGAGCATTAAACTGAGCAAGTGCGTTTTGTGCGGCAGCATTCTGAGCAGCAATAGTATTCTCAGCATTAGCACCAAACTGGAAGGCTTGGTTCTGAGCCGCTTGTGTAGACAACCCTGCTTGTTGAAGTTGTTGGGCATTGAACTGAGCTTGAGCATTAGCCGCTGCTTGATTTCCCATACCCGCTTGTTGAATATTTCCAGCGTTAAACTGAGCCATCTGGTTAGCAGCCGCTTGGTTAGCCAACGATGCTTGATTACCAGCTTGTGCACCAAACTGAGAAGCCGCATTAGCAGCCGCTGAACCAGCTAATCCTGCTTGTTGCAAGTTACCTGCATTGAACTGCGCCATTTGATTAGCCGCTGCTTGGTTTGCCAAATTAGTAGCCTGTTGGTTCATTGTATTCATCTGACCAACACTAAAATCCATACCCTGATTAGCAATACCTGCTTGCAATCCAGTAGCTTGATTAGCTTGTGCCGCAGTTAATCCAGTGGATTGGTTTGCCAACCTAGCTTGTTGCTCAAGTTGAGCATTTGATAAGCCATACTGAACATCAACACCTTGGTTAGCCAAAGCCGCACGTAGGTTTGCATCTTGATTAGCCAAGCCAAACTGACCTGCCAACTGCAAAGCTTGTTGAGTAGAAGCGGCATCTTGAGCTTGGTTAAGCTGTTGAGCTTGCATTGTGCGACCAATGTCAGCCTCAGAAGCTTGTTGTGCAGCTTGGTAAGCAGCGGCATTCTGTTGAGCAACCAATCGAGCCGCATTTTCTCCAAATGCACGATTAGTTTCTGCTTCAGCAACACCTTGGCGGGATCCACCAAAAGCACCAGCGGCAGTAGCTTGGGCAGAGGTTTGTTGTTGTTGCAACTGGCGTGAACGCTCTAAGTCCCTCAAACTTTGCTCAGTAACAGCTTGTGTATATGGGTTCATATACTGCTGAATATTCTGATTTAAGAATGATGCGGCTTGAATATCACGGACATTTCCACGAGCTTGAGGAGCAATCTGTCCTAAAGCTTCAGAAGTAACTTGTGCGCCTGTTACACCAGTAGCAGATACATCTCTAGCACCACTACGGGCGGCTTGGGCAGCGGCAATACGCTCTGCGGCAATTCGTTCAGCAGTTACATCTCTGACCGCATCACGGCCTAATTGAGCCGCTTGAGCTTGTGCAGCCTGACCCGCAGTAGCACCAGCAAAACGATCAGCCGTGTAACCTTGTCCAGCAGCAGTAGCAGATGGGCCTGCGGTAGCACCAGTAAAACGCTCTACAGGAGCCGCAGTCTGACCACCAAATCCTTGTGCCGTATATCCAGTAGCTTGTGCCAACCTAGCCGCTTCAGCTTGTGCGCCACCATAAGTGGTTGCATCGTATCCAGTTGCTTGAGATAAGGTAGCGGGAGCCGCTTGAGCGCCACCAAATTGAGATGCTCCATAACCAGTGCCTGTAGCTACATTAGTTGGTCCTGTTTGTGCGCCACCAAACTGTGAAGCCGCATAACCTTGAGCTGCAGCATTCTGAGATGCACCCGCAGATGTACCAGCACCAGTTTGTGCTGTATAACCTTGTGAACCCGCTAAAGAAGCAGGACCAGCACCAGAATACTGACCAGTAGTAGCGTTATAACCAGTTTGAGCAGCTAAAGCAGAAGGAGCAACAGTTGCACCGCCATAAGCGTTATAACCAACATTCTGAGGTCTGTAATTAGCGGCTTGACCAGCAACATCAAAAGCCGCACGCATACCAGTAAATACTTCGCTATTAGGGTCAGCAAAGTTACGGGCAATCTGTGCGCCAGTTAATTGGTCTTGGTTATAACCTGCAAACTGCCTTGGAGCTAAACCCGCAGCAACGCCTTGTGCGCTCTGTAGATTTTGTAGATACGCTTCTTTAAATTGAGGGTCAAGTTTTGACTCTGAACTTTGTTGGGAACTGGATAAACTCATTTTATATCTCCATACTCAGGAAAACTCTTGTTTCAAATTGATATATCTTGCTCATAACTTTTTCCCATCCTTTACGACCCGTCATTGTCATTAAAGTACAGCCTTCCATTTTTCCGTGTTTTTCAATAAATGGAAGTATCCTGATAACCTCATCCATGTCGCCTGCCGCTAGGAAAACATGAATAGACTTTTTTTGGGGATAGGTAATTATTTCGGTAACGATGGCGGTATTAATACCAGGCCATAATTGCATTTCATCTTTATTGAGAGCCATTGCGACATCCTCAAGACTATGCGTTCCGTTGCCATATTCTAGCGCATTTAATAATAATTGCTCACTTTCCAGAAAGTAAGGAACCCACCATTTTAGTTCCCCATTTTCTGTAAATTTACTGCAATCAATCATCTCAAACTGCCAGGTTTCCCATCAAATCTGATAACACCAACTCGCCAATCAGTTAACTTTACGCCTTCAATCTTTGCAGCCACTTGTCTTCCGCTTATGCGTACTGAAGTAGGGTTTGCCATTGAATATGGCCCATGAGTGTATTTAGTTGAATTAGGATAGAACTTGGTGCTAAACCGAATTTGTACGTCACCAGCGGTCTTTTCATCAGGAACTAATCCTGTCAAACTCATGGTTCTATCGCCAACACCCAACTCTACTGGTCCAGACTCAGCAAACAATGTCTGAGAATCATAGTTAAAGCCTATTTCATGCTCATAGACATATCCATCTGTGGAAACCATAATTGGGTTTGAGAAGATGCCACGATCTGTACCGCAAGTACGGGCTAATGTACCGATAGCCCAATGGTTCTCACGATAGTTGTAAGAAACGTAAGAATCTACTTCGTTAGAGGCGGCACTAGGGTAAAACCACCAGATTTCACCATAGGATGAGTTATGGACACAGTAAACCTTAGATGTCTGAGTAACATTCATGTTACTAAACACATAATCTGACACATCAGAATTTAATGGCTTAACAAAACCATCGTATATCCAGAATCCCGATCCAGACATCCAGATACAAGCATTGTCAGTAGCCGCTACTGCTTGCTTAGAGATAACACCACAACCAGTACCGACACGCTCAAAGCTATAAATGAACGGAGGACCAATGTATGTGGCAGTATGTACGTCCACATCAGTAAACAAAATAGTAGCGCCTCGGATGCGTTTAGCGCATTGCAAAGAGCCAATTGTTGTTAGTTCAAAGTCACCAGCTTGGTTAGTCGCAGCAGGAGTCCAAACAGTATTGTTTTCTTGGTCACACCATTGGACTTTACGTGGATTGCCACCTGCACCCAAAGCAAATAAGAATCGTTCTTGAGTAACAATCAAACCAGTACAGCCAGTTGGTGCGTTAGTAAGTGCAACTGCATCATTAGCAACATTTAACTGCCATTCAAGCAACTTACCATCCTTTGATGAGCAAGCAACCAAATACTCACCCCAAGTATCTAAACTCCAAGTAGTTGCAGGAGTATATTGACCTAAATCTGGTCTAGCAACACCATAGGCTGAACTTCCATAAGTTCCATAACCATAGCCAATCTTCAACACGGCATCTGGATCACCAACTGTAAATGTTGCTGGTGTGATGTCTGTCAAAGTACCTGCCTCATTCATTGAATAAAGCTTGGAATGTGTACCAATTCCGATACGTCTGTTATTGGAGTTATCTCGCCAGTTAATCAGCCCACGGGCCATACCCGTTAGTTGAGAGGTAGCACGTTTCCTCCATCCACCAACAGGGCGAATAGTGCCTTCGTACCAACGTACCAAATTTGACCCATTCCAACGTCCCTTGGATTGGTAATCTGTACCATTTTTGTAAACACCTGGTGGGATTTGTAGTGGAATGTATGCCATATCTGTATTCTATTGCCTAGGTAGGTTAGACACAAAGCTCATTGTAGCAATTGCAGATGGAATTGATGGCCTAGTTGGTGTTGAACTGGCAACGTAATGTTCAATGTATGCCCCAACATCACTTGTTCTCCAAACAATTTGGACATAATCATTTGCATTTAAATCAACAAAGAAATTCAAAGCACAAATAACATGAAATGGATCTCCTGCACCTTTTCTTGGAGCTAGACCATATCTACTGTTAGATTTATCTATATTTGTACCATTTTTTCTAAACCAAATGTCTACATCTTGAGAAGCATTAGTTGTGTTTACTAATTGAATTGAAAACTGAATGTTATAAATTCCTGAGTCTGTAACATTAAGTCTTGAACTGTTTGATAAAGTGACTCCATTAGCAAAGTCAGTTGTGTCAAAAGTTATAGGATAAGCAGTAGTTGTATTAGCAGCAACTTGATCTGTGCCATCTTGAAAAGCCCCATAAGGATTATTCAAGTATTTACCACCTCTTGGGCCAAAAACAGACTGTATTGAATTAAGTAACTTTGTAAAAAACAACCTCAAGATGCCATTGTTTTGATTTTGGACACTTTGAGAATAGACAATTCCTGATGTACCTAAAGAGGGTATAGCAGGAATATCTAGTTGTTGTTTTACATTAGCCATTACTTTTTAAGCCATGTCTGCCAAATAGCACCAGCGGCAATAATCAACCCACCAATCCATAAAACAGGTTGGGCAATAGATGCTATCCAGTTAAGAACCTTTACAGCGCCCTTGGCAGCGTCAATAGCTTCTACAAGACCACTTGTGTTCTTATCAATCGTATCTACTTTGGCTTCAACAGTTAGTAGACGCTCATAGATTTGCTCATGGCTTACTTCGCTCATGGTGCATCAGGCCAAGTAATAGTCCAAGGGAATCCTGACTGAGTTGGAACATCACGCAATGCTTGGCGATAAACTTCCCATGCACCAGGTATGTTGGAGTTTGTCTCCAAGTTCTTAATAACAACCCAATCACACTCTTTAAGCTTGTCATCACGGGTAGTACGAACAGACTTAGCTTGTTCTGTATCTTTAGTAGCCTTGTAAGCCACTTCATGCTCTGCGGCAGTAGTAGTTACACCCTCAACTGTGGTATCTGTAAAGACAGGGCCAAGGATATGCTTTGTGTACCACTTGCCATCAATCTGCTCAACACCATCACGTTGGCTGTATTGGTAAACAGTACCGCCTGTAGCTTGTGGGCCTTCAAAAACTACATCAGCACCCAAAGCCGTTAAGACTTCGGTTGTTGTTGTTTCCCATGATGGGCCACCATTGTTTTTTGTGTATGCACGAAACTCTGCTTCGTACATAACTGCGCCTGTTGATTGAATTCTTACTTGCATGATGATTCCTTACGCTATAGCCAAAAAGATGTATGTGCCAGCACTGACGTTGATATCAGCCAAGATGGTTGAGTTCAACGCAAAGCCTGTTGAAACTGTTGTAACAGAGCCAAGGGTACTAGAATCAGACGCTGTGCTGTTTAAAAGCATATAAGGGTCTGTCAATACTGTCATGCCACGGGCTGTGTCGTAAACATACCAGCCACCCGTTGAGTCTGTGCGCTTGATAAGAACAAACCTAGCACCACCAGTAAATCCACAGTTAATGGTCTGGGTTGTGCCGTTGCCTGTGTAGCTTCCTACTTTGGAAACACCAACGCAAGTTGCAAACAGGTAGGCTACATAAAGTTTACCAGTTTGATTAACTAAATTTGATCCACTTCCAATTGAAAATACACTTGATGTTGGTGCAACAGCAATTGTTCCATTGCCCCAATATAGTTGTGGATTTGTACTGAATTCTGCACCTGTTGTATTTAAAAATATGCGGTAACTTTCACCTCTTGGAGCGTTATATACAATCCAACTTACAGCGGCATCTCTTATTTTTACAATCATTAACTCAGGCGCAACACCTAAATTATGACTTAATGTTGTAGCACTCCCCGTCCCTGTATAACAGACCTCATCAAAAAACGATGGTGCTCGTTTAAAATTCCAATATATGAATGGGCCTGCCGCAACAAGAGGTGCATTATAATTGTCAACAATTGTTGTGTTGCTTTGTAAGCCAATACCATAGCTAGAAAAAGAACTTTCTGCGGCAGTAGAACTTGCTGTAAGTAATACTGATGATGTAGTTGAACTGCCTCGCAATCGGTCAAAGAAAGATGTTCCTACACCACCATCACGAGTAAAACTCATTGATAAATCAACAGGGAAACCTGTAGTTACAACTGAGTTAGTAGACGCTGTTTGGGCAACAGGCTTAAAAACAGTAGTCGCATCAGTAGGCACGGCCATTGGCCCACGTCGAATTGCTATGTAGATGATGGTTTTATTTTTACCAAATTGACCAGAGCCAGAAATGTAATCAATGCTGAAACCCGTAGCAGATGGGAAAATATCTGGACTTCCAAAATTAGCTTCTGAACTTGTGCTATTTGGGAAAAGTTCGTAACTATTGGTAAGTGACATTCCTCGCATACTGTCAAATATTGTCCAATCATTACCTGAATCACTTACCCTTTTTGTCAAAATCCATTGTGGCTCATATCCAAGATTAACCGTAGCATTACCAGTTGTTGCATCGGTTGTAAACGACCCACATGAAATCACATTGTCTGTACCAGTTAGGCCAAAGCCTCCTGCGTCATGGGCGAATAGGTAGGCTACGTATGTTCCACCAGATGCGTTAACGCTCGCATCAGTGCCTACGCTAAAGACTGTGGATGTAGGGGTTGTGCTGTTCCACCATGTTGCATCTGTAGCAGCGGAGGCTGTGCTGTTTAAAACAAGGTATTGTGTGTTTGCAAGACTGCGGTGGTAAACAGCCCAATCTTGTGATGCATCTGTACGCTTGACAATAATACTGCCAGGCACAGAACCAAGATTGTGGGAAATTGTGCGGTTTACACCCGTTCCTGTCCATGTCGCAATATCAAAAAACTTTGGTTGTTTTCTAAATGACCATGAAACCCAAGGGTCACTGGCATTATTAAAACTATCTCCACCTAATGAATAACCATTAGTATTAAATGATGATATTGAAGCCGAACCTAGGTTGTCCTGTGCAGCGGTACTATTTGAAACAAGAGTAATAGTTACACCACGAGCAGAATCGTGTAATCTATTTCTATTTGTTCCTGCGGTAGTAGATGTTCTGTTTTTAGACCAAACTAAACCACCTTTAGTAGACAAGTCAATGCCATTGGTAATGGTCTGTGTAGTGCCATTACCTGTGTAAAGGTATGTGCTGAATACTTCTTCAATGTAGTTAGGAACAGCAGCCGCACCTCCGCCAAATGCATCATAAGAAGCTGCACCGCTAGTTGCTTGTAATGGCATGGTTTAAGCCTTAAATTGTGTGTTGCTTGCCAAGACTGTGAAAGTCGCACTACCTGTCTTGATAATCAAATAACGATAGCTATCAATGCCACTAGCATTACCCGCTGCAGGTGCGCCACCCAACCAACGTGTTGTCACTCCAGAGGTTGTACCATCTACTTGAACAGCAGAGTTGTAATAGGCAGTAGATCCTTGAGTGACCAAGAAAGCCACAGTCATTGATTGACCTGTGGATAGTGCAGTGTTTAGGCTTGTACCGCTTGAAGCACGAAAGTTAACAGTCCAATTAGCACTTGCATTACTTGTGTAGTACAGGACTGATTGAGTGGTAATGTCGTAGTTGATAGTTCCAGTAGCCGCAGTAGCTGATACTGTAGCTACCTCTGCTGCATCATTTAAAACAATGGCAATGGCAGAGGAAGAGCCAGAGAAAGTATTTGTGCCAGTAAAGGTTTGTGTCCCTGCAAGCGATACATCACCAGGAGCCGCAAAGCCCAATGCTCCAGATCCGTTTGTCTTCAGAACATAGTTAGCTGTAGAGTCGGTAGTAGGTAGGGTAAAAGCAGTTACAAAGCTCTGTAGATTAGCATCGTATGCCAATACATCTGTACCAACCGCTACTCCAAGAGCAGTCCTTGCGGCTGATGCAGTAGCACCACCTGTACCACCTTTGGTAACTTTTAAAACTGGACCAGCATCAAACAACGCATCAATAGAGTCCAGATCAGTATTGATCTTTGTACCCCATGTGTCTGTGGATGCGCCAACTTCTGGCTTTGTTAAGCCTAGATTTGTGGTGGTTGTATCTGCCATGTTTTACCCCTAATAGTCTGAACTTTATACAGAAACTGTTGTCCAGATTTCGGACACATCTGATTCTGTTTCCCATTTCTTCCTAGCGTTAATCACAACACTAGAAGTATCATTAATTGCTGCTGAAAAATGCTGTATGCGGTTATATTGAATATCTAAACTACTTGTATCAATGATAAAAACAGCCCCAACAGCATCCAATCCACCCGCAGCGGTCATTACAGATGTGTCAACAATTACAACACCTGCACTCGCTATCTTTACCGCATCTACAGATACTGTACTGCTTGAGAAAATCTCAAACTGAGCATCTTTTATCTTTTCACCGCTAACAACTACAGTTGAGGCATCAACAATCGCAAGCTCACCTAAGTAAGCTCCAAAGGAGTATCTACCCCCACTGTAGTCGCCACGCCCGTAAGCAGCCATCTTATGCCAATGTTATAGACAAGCTAGAAGCAGGAATGCGGAAAATGTCTCCATCATTAATTGCTTTAGATGTTGTCAATGGCGCCCAAGCAAGCAAAGTTCCACCAGTTGAAGCAGTATAAATACCTGCCCAACCAATAGTCCCCCAATTTCCACCAGAGGCAGCGGCAAACTCAATTGCGGCAGCGTTAGTAAATGTAGTTGCTGTACCGCTACCAGAGATAGTTCCAGCAGATACACGGGCATAACCATTGCCAGTTACTTCTGTACCACCACCAGTATCACTAGGTGCGGCAGTAAATAATCCAACATACCAAGCAGTAGGACGAGTAACAGCACCAGTATTAAACAAATACGTTAGTGCAAGATTTTCTGTGTAGTCTGTAAAAGATGACATTTATTACCCCAAAGATCGGGCACGAACAAGAGGAGTAGAAGAAACAGATGCCCTTTGATCTGCAACTTCTATGTCGCCCAAGGAGTTGGTATATAACTGACCCCATGTGGCAAGACGTTCATCGTCTTTCAAATATGGTGATGCTTCTAATAGCGCACCATATAAGTACAAGTCTGGGGCATAAGCCAGAAGCCAGTTGCTTGTGTTTGTATCACTCAGCGCAGGAATCTTAGCATAATATGTAAGTTCTGCGCTATATGTAGTATCAGGAGTAGGTATAAATTCTAATTGGCTACCAGTAATTGTGTAATAAACTGGTTGTCCAACAGTAACATATCTTTGTGCTTTTAGTTCATCACCTTGAGCCTCAGTAACAAACTGTAGTCTCACAATGGGATTGGTGTTTAATTGGAACTCTTTAGCTTGTAGCCAATCAGCAGGGTATGCAAAGAATGAAGTTTCAATCTGTCCTTCAGCACGCTTAATCATCTGGCGTGTACGCAACTTGCGGTTGAATTTAGCTTCTGCAATAGTAATAAAGCTTGGGATAATAGCCGTCAGATCATCCCGATTAAGATAATCCGCTATTGTTGCTTTAAGTCCTGCAAAAGTATCAAGTGCCATTTTCTACATCCCTACACGCTAGTGTATGCTCATGTTTGAACTCAAATGTTCCAATATGGAAGATCTCTTTTGAAAGATCTTGATCCACATATGTTTTATGCCCATTCTGGGCGGCTCTACGGCAAAACCATACATCTTCACCAATGTAGTCTTCCGCAGCGGGAACCCAAGGGATAGCAAACCAAGGATATTCCATAGATTTATAGACTTCGGATTTAACGAGCATTACACCCATTCCGCAGTAGTCTACATCAACAAGTCCTGTTGAATCGTCATCAGTATATACCCGATTTATAAAAGTTGCATCCATATCTGGGGTATTTTTTTTCACCGCAATAGGTTCTGTCGGGAATCTACGCTTGGCATAGTTTCCACAGACAATACCTGTATCATGTTTTAATAAGCGAATAATAGAATCCTTTGGGAATCTCATATCGCTATCTAACCATAGGGTATGCGTACATTCAGCCGCTACTGCATCCCTAGCCAAATCCTGACGTTGTGCTGACAACAATGTTCCAGAGCTAGTGTAGATCACCACTTTGTGATTTGTTGTACCTACAGTAAATCCAACTAGCCTAGCTAAATCAAATGCAAATCCAGAGTTAACAAAATCCCGTGTTGGAACCAAAATTCCAATGGTCTTACTATCCATTAAACTTCTCCAGGTCTTGTGCGAAATGCACGATTATCAGGGTCATTCAACCAACGCTTCATGTAAGCTTGGTCATCAAGTTTGCCTTCGGCTTTCATCTGATAAAACAATGCCATTGGAATGGATGCAACATGGTGCATATCACCCTTCCAATTGGCCTTTTCATCAAATGAATTAAATCTATCTCTGTTGTCTGAAACAATCTGAGTCGCATCAATAATTGTCTCAATGGTAGCTTCGTCTTTTTCGGCATCGTAATGCCACATCTTACGAGTGCCAGTTTCAGTATTAATGTCAAATAGTTTGGTGTGCATAAATAAAAAAAGGGTGGGTTATTAGCCCACCCCTTTGTCTTCAGATTAGGTCTGAATTGTTGAGTTCAAGTCATAGACTGCGCCATGAGCTTTCTCATTCTTGATCTTCAAGCCCCACTCACACAAGAGCATACGCTTCTCGGCATCACCTGTCTTAGCCAGTTCAACTGTCTGGAAGGGACGCAGATAAGCAACTGATGCGTACTCAGGATCAAGGACGAAAACATCACGCTCACGTTGGAAGCGGTTAGGAACAATACTTACGTTACCGAAATCGGAAACATAAATATCAGCAGCGCCAATCAAAGTAGCGGGTTTAGCACCACCATTGATGTTGAAACGGCTAGAAGCGATACCAGCCATCTTAGACAAGTTCTGCTTGTTAACAGGACCAGCCATAACAATAGTTGGTGAGCCGCCTTCTGTCCACACCTTCTGAATTACGTCTTTCAGCAATGCTTCGCTGAATGAACGCAAGTTAGTAGTTGTAGCATCAGTACGAGCTGCATCAGGGATAGTAGTATATGAAGGATCACCACCACCAGTACCTTCGTTTGTATTGGTCTTCAAGAAGGCCAACAAGCCAGCAGTCTTACGGGCAGCAGATGTAGAACCAGCAGTGGCGGCTTGGTTAGCCAACATTGTGGAACACATATCACGCTTAATTTCCGCAGATTTTTTAGCCATTTGGTAGCTCAACTCAGAGCGACGGCCTGCTTTGTCAACAGCTTCCAATGTACCTGCAATGATTACATCCTTACGGCTAATCTGGGTGTAGTTACCCAAACGAACAGTGGCTGTAACAGCAGTGAAAGAAGTTATGTCATCACCCTCAATCTGTGCATTGGTTGTGCTGGCAGCAGCCAGGTCATCGGTTTGCCATTCAAAGAATGTATTGGATACGTTCTCACGTCCAATGTTAGACATGAATGGAGTCTCTTCTGGAGAGATCTGATAAATGACGTTTGAAAGATCTTCCCGCACACCCTTTGCGTCAAAGCGGGTGTAGGTGTTTGTAATAGCAGCCATGATAAATCCTTAAATAAATTTCTCGAAAAGGGATGCGGCATCTCTGACGCTTCCTGTTTGTGCAAGACGCTTTTTTGCGTTATTTAAATCACTAGACTTAGAACTTACGCTACCCGCTGAACCAGAACTAACCATCTTTGGTGCTTTCTTAATCTTTGCTTGGAATTCTGGACGCTTGCTCATCATCTGGTCATACTTCCACGCCTTGTGAAGCGCTAGTAATGCCCGTGAATCAGTAATGCCGTTCAGTTCCTGCTCGGTAAAACCCAAATTCTGACCATATTCCAATAAAGCTTTACCTTCTGCTTTAGCTTTCTCTGGAGAATTCCACTCTGGGATCTTCTCTTTCAATACCGCAGTTTCCTGCGCTAAAACATTTTGTATCTGCTTTTGTGATTCAACTTGATACAGTTGTTGAAGTCTCATTTGCTCTGCTTGTACTGCGTATTTCTGTTGTTGTCTGCGCTGATGTGATGTCCATTGACGGGCATATTCAGTCGGGTCTTCAACTTCTAAACGATTCCAATCAGGCTCTTGTGGCTCAAACTCCCGTAATTTATTCTGTAATTGTCCTAACACCTGTGCATATTGTTCACGCTCTCCACGTACTTGCTGAAACTCAGACTCGACTAATTTGCGCTCTTCTGCCAGTTTCTGCGTTTTCCGTGTGTAGTCAGCTTCACGTTGATAACCTCGGATAAGTTCTTCCTTTGGGACTTCGATTTCTTTACCATCAACTTTGACAATAAACTTCTCATCCCTTGGACCTTCATCTTCGGACTCTTCGTCTTCGCTTCCTACTTCCTCGGAAGTTTCCTCTGCTTCTTCTTGCGGCTCCGCAGATTCCATTTCCTCAGACTCAGATTCGGATTGCTCCTCCTCTGGTTGCGCCTCTGCACCAGTGTCAACACCCTCTTGGCTGTCTAGCATAGTAGCAAAGCTTTGCGCTGCTTGATTTACTGTAATCGAACCGACTGCTTGTGCGTTATCGGACATACTTACCTCTTAGTTTAACAATCATTTGTTTGGGGGTCTTCCCCGCCTGCGAACAAGGGCAACTTCTGCCATCTTGCCTGTATCCATAACAGAGCGTAGTTTTGTTCTCAGAATGTCTACTGTCTTGAGAAGCAAATAGGCTTGCTCTCTAATAGGCTCCTCCATCAATTTGGAAGACCTTATCTCAAGATAACAGTCATCTTCAATCTTTTTAAGCATTTCATTAAGGAGTTCATCCTCAAGAAGTAACTTAGCTCTGTCTCCTCTTGCGAGGTTAATTTCTAGATCGTCCATTTACATCATTGGTTGTGGCTGTTGAGGGACTTGCGTCTGATTCATTGCAGCCTGTTGACGGATTAATTCTCGGTCACGATTCATTGCGGCATCTATTTCCGCACTTTGAATTTGTACACCATATTTCAATTCTAGCTCATATCTACGCAAAATACCATCTTGTTCAATACGATCACGTTCTCTGTCATCAGACATAATCATTTTCTGACGCTCTAAATCCAATTCAGCCGCTTTCTTTTGAATATCAGCTTGAATAGCTTGAGCCTGTACTTGAGCCAATGTTTCCTCTGGAGTTGGCTTTGGAGCCTCTGGAGGCGGCATCTGGAAGTCAGCAGGTAACTGGTTAAAGTAATTCTGCGAATCCTTAATACCTGCCAGTTGCAACATCTTAGTTAGCGTATTTGTATACTGTGGTACTGTTACAACAGGATTATTAGGACCTGTCTTTTCAATCAGCATTTCCTGACGCATAGCCACTTGGTTAAGAATATTGATTCTGTCTTCAATAGTGCCATCACCAACGCCAACATTAACTGTTACGTCCATGTTTGAATCCCAAGAACGGGGGTCAATTGGTACGAATGTATTACGCAAACGAACCATTCTGGCTCTGTCTTGATTCTCAACCACCAACTTCAAGATACCAGTAAACAACTTACGTAAACCAGTTTCCGCAAAGATACGAGCAATCATCTCAATGTGCTGATGGGCGGCATTCACAGTTGCTGATACTGCGGCTTTGGTAGTGCTTTGCAGTGCATCTGCATCTAACCCTGCGGCAGCTTTAGAAATGCCTGTACGGGTCTGTTTAATGTCATCCAAGTATTCAAGCATTGGGAATGCTGCTTGACCAACAAATGGAGTGGTAAATGGCTGAACCATACCTGGCGCTCTCATGCGAATGATTGCACCAACTTCGGTATTTAGAACGTCATCAATATTTGCCTGTCCCTCAACAACCGCTGTGCGGGGATGGATAGACTGAGCCAAAGAGTCCAATATTCCACGTTGAACATTGGACTTGATGCGCTGAATATCCATTACTACGTCAGCAGGACACATACCAAAAAAGGTATGGGGTTCTGGGTCTGGGCAGAAGTCAGCAAATTGTCGGTCATCAACAATCTCATTACGTAGAACTTTGTTGCCAGTACCAACTGTACAAATCCTACGCATCTCAGCAATGCCATCGCCATCAAAGTCTACCTTTAAGTAGCCTTCAATGTAGAGAACACTCTTGCTTGATGGATCACCATTGTTTGCGGTACTGATAACAGCAAACGGGTTACGGGCTTGGTACTCTTGATTGTTGTCAAAGTCATTCCCATTACCTGCAACTTCAACCATTTCATCGTAGTCATAACCCATAGCGACTAGATCGGAAACAGTCTTCATAGTCCTGTGGCCTACAAAGGTAGCCTCATCAATAGACTTTGCTCTGCGGTCAATTAGGAACTCTTCTGGGGGTAGAGCTTCAATCTTTACCTTGCCAGACTTAATTCTTCGTTTGATCTCCACATCGTACATCATGGGAGGTGGGGTCATAATGCCTTGAGCATCATTCATTGGCTCAGTACCTGGCACTGGATACTCACGCACCGCAGAGATCTCTACGTCTGGATTCTCTGTCAGCATCATCATGCTCTGCTCATCAAGCATAGAGAATGATTCTGCTTTAACTTCTACAGACTCATCCCACCAGTATTTAACAATACCGCATTTGCGAACCAAAGCATCTTTAAAGGCAGAGTGGAGAATTTTAAAGCCAGGGTTATCCCGCTTGAAAATGAAGTCCACATAGTCTGTAGCTTGTTCAGCATTCTGAACATCCTCTGGTCCTTGGGGGGTGAACTCAACCACACGCTCTGGGCCAAAGAAAATACGCATCAGGCTTGGTAGGATGCCTTGAACAGTATCACGGACATCCATTGATACTACTTGTGAACGGCCTTCATCTTCATCACCAAAGGGTTGACCATAGTAGTATTCAGTTGCCAACGCACGATTGCCACCAATGTCGTCATCAATAAAAGAAATGGCATCATAGATTTCAGCAGAGATAACGCCTTGAAGTTGCTCTTCAGACATTACCTCATCACCCTCCATCTCGCCTTGGAGGGTTTCTGCCATCAACATGGGGTTTTCGTTAATCATATATTTCCTTATCGAGAACCGATATAAGGGAGGATTCCAGATCCAGTATTCTGTAAAAGAGAAGGAATGCCACCAACGTAGTTGTTAGACATACCGCCACCATAACCACCACCCATTTGGGGCATCATTAATGCTTTTTCATCTTCTTTAGGATTGAAAGAGTATTTAAATGCTGAGTTAGCCATATCACCCATTGATGTATTTGGGTTAGTCATAGTGTTATATAGATCCATAGTAGGAGCCATTTGTTGGCCTACTTGGTTTTGCATGAAGCCGCCAATATCTTGACCATAAGAACCAAATAATGATGCTAGTAATTCATTCATTTAGTCTTCCTCATCTTCCATGTCGTATTCAGTCTTAGCCATCATCAACATATTCTGCTGATTCTTTGTCATCTTTTTGGTGATAGGGCCACCAGAAAGCCATGCTGAACAGGTACGCTCACCTGCACACTTAAAGTCAAACAGTTCACAGTAGCCTAAGTTAGCCGCACCTTGTACGTCTTTAGCGTATCCATCTGTCTCTTCGTCTATACCTTTAAGGATACAGTCCAACATCTCAGGTGTCTGGATAAAGGCAGCGCAATTACCGCAACGCATCTCTTGAACTTCATCAATGGATACTGTCCACATATCAGCAAGGTTCTGCCAATACTCTTCGTTATCTTCTTCTGGGTTAGCAGGACCATAGTCAACATTCTTGATTGCCCAATTACGGGCTTTCAAGTTGGCTTTGATGTCATAAGTAGCGATAGGGCATTTCATTTTTTATTCCTTGCAGAAATAGCTTTAGCCTTTGCTCTAGCATCTGCTTTACTGCTTGCACCCCATGCTTGGAGGCTTAGAAGTAATCTAGTTGGCTTTCCATCTTTATACTCAGGACCATCATTTCCTGCCATCCTTGCAAGGAAACTAGCTCTACGTGGATTATCTCCAGACTTAACGGGCGGTTTAATGTCTTGGCCTTGTGCTTTTAAACTAGCACGACCTTTGGCATTTAACCCACCTTTAGGGTTTTGCCCTTCTTTTCTGGTCCACGCAGCGCTCATTTTTTCTTAGCAGTCTTAGCAGCTTGCTTAAAGTCTTTGGCAGTAGGAGCGCCTTTAGTGCCAGGCTTTCTCATCTTTTCTTTGGAGCCAGCCTTGATACGTTCTTGCTTGGCATTAATGTTGGCATAGAGTCCAGGCTTCATTTCTTGCTCCGATTGGTTGCAGTACGCATTCCACGTTTGGGCATAGCACGAGACTCGCTCATTGCGATAGCTACGGCTTGGTCACGGGATTTAACCTTTTGACCAGAAGAAGACTTTAGCTTGCCACGTTTGTATTCACCCATTACTTTACCAATCTTGTTGGCAGCATCATCCATATTCATAGGAATCTCCAATATAGGTTGCGAGATATTACCATAAATAAAAAAAAGAGCCACTTTTTTAGGGTGGCTCTAAAATGGCAACGGCAATCAGACTAGGCCACGGATCAACCTTTTAATCGGTTTGCCCCAAGACATATTTGATCCCCAAGACACAGTAGCGGCATCAGAAGCAAATGTCAACACAAAAGCATCAGCCATGTCAGGAGATTTCAATCCCCGTCTACGAATATCATCCTTAGATTCAATCTTAATCTTGCCGTTGGATGTAAAGGTGTACCTTACAGTTGCCAGTTCAGCAATGAAATCTTCGTTATTGGGTATCTTGCAGTCACGTTTCTCAAGCCAAGCCTTGGTTTTGTGCCATAGTTCTGCTCTCAGGTTGAGATAAGTACCGCCCATTGCTGGACTCTCTGACACGTTGATACCACGGCATGGCAACTTAAGTTCTCTTAATCGGTCAACAACTCCAGCTCCTAGGCCAATAGAGTCAACCAGAATCTCTGTAGGTTTACTCTTGTGGTCACAGGCTTCGTACTGGGCTACTACCGCACCTGTTAGTTGCATCAGGTCTAGGTTCCTCCAACGCTCTAGGGTATGAACCACATTGGATTGACGCTTACACAAAACTGACGAGTCAGAGCCGAACCGAGCCACATCCAACCCCCAGATAATTGGAGCATCTTCGTAAGCTCTGGTGTCTCTATGTTTAGCAGACTCAAGTAGTTCCATAGGGATAATGGTGTCATCATCGCTCCTTGGGAATTCACCTAGAACCCTGATCCGATAAGCATTAGATTCCTCGCCATAGCGGGATTTCATGTCTTCTACGTACTCTTTACTGACACGGGTAGAGTCAATACAGGATACCCGTCTAGTCCACCATTCATCCTTTAGACGATTGTGTGTGTCAAAGAAGAAGCCAGAAGACCTAACTGGATTGCCTAACAGTATGGTCAAAGCGTTATGACCAGACATAGAACCCGCAGCGGCCTCAAATACTGCCTCTGGGACACCAGAAGCCTCATCTGCTACCAACATGACGTTCTCAGAGTGGACGCCTTGTAAGGCTTCTGGTTGTTCAGCACGAGATGTTCGAGCAGAGATAAACGCCTCTGTAGCACTTGCCTTGAGTTCTATCCTCTCTTGTTTGACATCAAGTAAGGCTTGGATAGGTTCGGGCAGTTCTTTGACCCATCTCTTTAGTTCGGCAAACAAAGCGTCATACAGTTGGGCAGAAGTAGGGGCAGTAACCACTACCTTGACGGGATACCTTGTCAACAAGAACCATAGCATTGCCCAAGAAGCGGTAGTTGACTTACCCACTCCGTGACCAGAACGGATTGAAATCTTACGCTCACCAGAGGCCACAGCGTTAAGAAAGTCTTGTTGCCAATCATCAGGCTCTACTCCCAATACCTCTTTAACGAACAGAACAGGGTCATTCCGATATAGGGTAATGAACTGGATAAAGGGGTTATTCATTGTTTTCCAAAGTTTCGACTACTTCAGCCTTACCCATGTGCTTTAAAGCTTGTAGGTGTAGATCACCTAAAGAGATATTAACTTGGGTTTTAGCAGTGTCTCCGTAGTTCTCAGGGTCAAGCTTAGAGGCCATCCACTTACGGGTGTCTACTTGTAGCCTGGCTTTGTTGACTCCACTATTGCTTGTCTCATCTACTTGGTCAGCAATCTCTAAAGCCTCTTCTGCCAGTTTCTCAGCCTTTAGCTTACGTGCAGCGAGTACCGCATCTCTTCTCTCATCCGTATGGTTAATCCAGAAAGAAAGCATGGGCCTAGAACACTCTATGAACTCTGCCAAACGTCCAATGGTCATTCCCTGTGCTATGTGTGCAGTAACGAACTCAATGCCCCCCAGAGTCTCTATCTTCTTCTCCAACGCCCTACGCATAGGAAATCCAGCCATATCTTCTCCTTGATTTAATGTCTACAAATTCTAAACTATAAAAAATTTTTTGGGAGTGTCTTGTGTTACTTGTGTGGGTGGTAGGGGGTCTATGTGTGTTTGTGTGTTTCCATGTGTGTTTATGTATATCGATATGTGTCATTGTCCCCTGCCACAGCACCCCATCACTTTTACACATGGGGGGGTAAACCCTTACTGGTAAACCCTACCCTTACGTACTAACCCTTAATGGTAAACCCCTAGGTAGAAACCCTATGAGGGTAAATACCTAAGTAGTTACCCCAATAGGGTAAATCATTACGTAGTTACCCTACTGTGGATACATACAGTACTTGGTATAGATGCGAATGATTCTCATTTACAAGGTTATGCGTTTTTTGCATAGTTTGTCTCATGGGCGCAAAGGGTGAGTGTAAATCGATGTCTAAAGGGCTTCTTAATAGTTCGTTTGGTCTATGCTTATCAATGTTCTTACCTTGTCTCTATCCCTTATGTAATCTTATCTATCCCTTGTCTTATCCCTTACTTGAATGAGAGTCTATGTAATGGGTTATCCCTTTATTCTTTTTTCTAATTGTAGCTACAAATTCAAAGCATCTAAGGGTTTATACCTAAGGGTTTTAAGTTGTTGAACATAGGGTTTGTACTGATAGTTTTGTTGTTGTTTGTTGCTACTATTACATGGCATTCAAGTGGAATGCATCACTTAATAGGCTTCAATATGAAATCAATCATTCTTCAATCACTCTTTGGGCTTGCTCTGTTCTGCGCTGCCCTTGCTCTCATGCTTGCATACTTTGATGTGCTGGTGAAATAATCTCTTTCTTTTCTTTTTTAATAGGTGTTACTCATGAAAATCACTCTCAAAACCTCAGTTTTACGTGCTGCTTTGCTTTGCTCTGCAAAAAAGGACATTCGTTATTACTTGCAAGGCATTTGCATTTCAATCAATCATCCAGAAGTGGCAATGGTCTACGGCACAAATGGTCACATTCTTTTTGCTGGTCAATCACCGATTGAAGTGATTGAAGCACCAGAAGCCTACGGGTTTGAAATTATTATTCCTGGTGACGTTATCAAAGCGCCCTCAGTTAAGAAAACCGATACTGTCACCCTTGAAACCATTGATTCAATGCCAAAGGGTTATTACGTTTTAGGGAATTCCCGTTTTCAAGCCATCGATGCAAGGTTTCCAGATGTTTCCCGTGTTATTCCATCCCGTGATTCATTCCCAGAGATCAAACCCTCTTATTTCAAGCCAG
>Ga0208800_1000023_pt1 | contig 38114 bp, 60 predicted proteins | sample ColrivemetaGS541_FD_187619 | JGI IMG/M metagenome (GOLD analysis project Ga0208800, IMG submission 187619) | Estuarine microbial communities from the Columbia River estuary - Freshwater metaG S.541 (SPAdes) (version 2) | ecosystem: Environmental > Aquatic > Marine > Intertidal zone > Estuary ...
CGTGGGAATTACCCACGTTGAAACCCCTAGGAGGGACCCGTAAACCGTCAGCGCGCCCCAGCAACGGCCCTCTCGAGGCTGCTGCGTAGGTACTGACCAAAGCGGCGCTGCACGACCTTCTGGCCGATCTGACCCATGGGGAAGCGTGGCCTGTAGGTGGCACGCTGATCGGTGGCGATGAAGTATGGGAACAGCTGCAACCTGCTGCGGCGATAGATGCCAGGTGGGCGGTCGCCTCCCTTGGGTGTGCCGATGAAGAAGCCACCACGGGCTTTACCGCTCAACCCCTTCTGGATGCGCTTGATGGTGGCAAGGCTGACGCCACCCGAGCTATCAAGCTTGACCAATGATGTTGGTTGCAGCTGTGCGCCTGCGGGGATGGTGCGGGTGCCAACGATGCTGCCAAGGAACTTGCGTTCAAAGCCCTTCTGCGGACGTGTACCACCAGCGATGCCAAAGCGCAAGTAGCGGGCACGATCACGGCCTTGCTGATCGTTGGCAAAGACCGTGGCTTCCAGGTTGCGCTTGGTGCTCTTGCTGTACAGGAAGGCGGACTGTGTGAACTTGTTAGGTCGATCGAAGTATTGGCGTGTTGCCCCACCCAGTGCGATGCGCGCATCAAACGCCGTGCTGTTGATTGCTTGGCTGATTGCGAAGGGTAGCTGCTTGGTCATGGTGTCGGTCCACCGTATGGCCTTGGGCAGCTCTGACTGGATGTCGAGGGTGATGGTTGCCATGTGCCAAGGGTAGGTAGTGAGCCGGCCTCGGGGCATCAAAAAGGGTGAATTTGGCGCCTGTCAACCTGCCTACCTCGCCTACGTTGCCCCTATAGCTCCTTTTTCTGTACGCCCTGTCCCTCTCTCTATAAATTAATAAAAGGTTAGTAGGTTAGTAAGGATAGTAAAAGGCCTGCGGTGCATGGGATGTGCGCCTCCCTACCTTATTTTGGAGGTTGGACAAACACCCATTTGTTCCTACCTTCCAACCATGCGCGCTTCTTTTCGTAGCCGAGATCACGCAGGATTGACGCGACCTGCATTTGGTCCGCTCTGCCTTGGCGCTCCACCGGCTTGCCGATCGCCTCGGTCAAAATCAGCTCGCTGCTGATCGCTCTGGCCGATCCGCTATGGCTGTTGAGCCACTCCTGAATAGCTGCCTTCCAGGGGCTATCGACCAGGTAGGTTTCGTTCTCCGCGTCCACCTGTGCGGCGTGGGTGCTGTCGAGGTGGTTGGGTTCACCGTTGCGATATGCGGCAACCGCTGCGCTCCATATGGCGTCACGTTCCAGCAGCAGGCCATCGACGGGGATGTGCGGGGCCGCGAGGACGGGGATGACCCAGAAGCGTCGGTTACCGGTGTCATCGACTAGGAAGCCGGTGTCCCGGTTGGTGCTGCCAACGATGATCGACCGCCTGGGGTAGGACTCGGTGGTGCGCTGGTAGGGCGCGCGAAACAGGTCGGTCTGCTGGGTAAGGAATGCCTTGACTTGGCCGGCGTGCTTGCGGCCGGTGATGTGATCCAGCTCAGCCCACTCCATTAGCCATGAGCGGTGGAGCACCATGAGATCGTCTTTGCTGCCGATGTCGCGTAGGGCATCACTGAACCAGAGTCCGCCGAGGTTGCGCCAGAAGGTGGACTTACCACAACCTTGTGGGCCCATCAGTACGCAGGCTGAGTCGTGCTTGCAGCCGGGTTCAAAGATGCGTCGCACAGCTGCGATGAGCGTGGCCTTGAGCATGGCGTCATAGAGACTGCCGGGCTGGTCCTGTGGCCGTAGGTATGCGGTGGCAAGCGTTTCGATCGAGACAGGTGGCACGTTGTCTGCAACATGATCTAGGTATTCGCGGACTGGATCGTGGGGGTTCTCGAGTGCTACGACGTGCACAGCATCAGCTGCAAGGTCTTTGGTTACCTTGACGCCCTGCTGTGCAAGCTGGAGGTAGAAGTGCTCGATGCGCTCGATGGGTTTTTGATCCAGCTCAATGGTCTGGGTGAAGATGTTCCAGCGAAGGCGATCGGCTAGCTGTTGGCGTAGGAGTGATAGGAGTTCGTTTGATTCAAGCTTGAGGATCTTGTCGGATCGCGGTGTAGGATCAACGGGTTGATGCTCCTGTGGGTGGGAAGCTGATTGCCGCTTGGATGCAACCGGGCGGCTTTTTTCATGGCCGGCGAGATGTGCAAGGGTGCCGAGGGTGACGCCGTGACCGTTGAATGTGCGCCATTTGGCATCACATGCACCGAGCTCGAATTTGCCCGATGCGGTGGACCATTGGATCCAGTCGTTGAGTAGCGAATCATCACCAACGCTGTGAAGCGCCATACCGACCTTGACCCATGCGTCGTAGTCATCGGCATCTGCTGCGGGAATGCGATCAAGAAAATCACGGGCGCGCTGACTTTCTGATTCAGGCAGCCGGAGCAATGGTGTGGGGTCTGGATGCTGTCGCAGCATCTGCTGGAGCAGGGTGGAAGGTGCGACCGCAATCGATAGATCGGATGGACTGCGACCTTTGACCCAGCGATAGGCGCCGGTGATCGGGTGAGCACCTGCAACAACGGATTGGCAACCAGCCCAACGGAGCTCCAGCTGCTCACCTTTTATTGATGATCGAAGCTTGGTGGTTTTGATGGTGGGCCAGAACGGCTCGGGCACCTGATAGATGATCTGCAGGCGGGCATCACGGCCGGAGGTTACGGCCCATGATTTAGGTAGCTCACGAAGTGGTGCGCCGATCTGCTCGAGCACTTCGGATGCGCCGAGGCCATCGTGATCAACGAAGAGCAGGCCACCGGATTGCGGGCCAGCGATGACGCCAACGGCAACGGCGCGACCGGCAAGGATTTCGGCTTGTAGCTGGTCCTTGTTGAGTGGCCGTTTTTGCCATTCGGGCTGATAAGGGCGCTTGTCGTTGCCGACTGCGACGAAGGCCCATGCATCAGGGAGAGCCTGAAGCTGAGCAATGAGCGGGTGGGTGGTCATGGGTGGGGGATTAGCCGACTCATCTTGCCGTATAGGTCGGCAGGTTGGAGAGTAGAAGGTGAGCATCCGTAACAGACCGGGCAATGCCAGCGATGCCACCACCGCGTAGTACCACGTCAAGCCATGCCTGCTGCTCGGGTCGCACCCGGCCGGTGGGTGTCTTCACCTCAATGCTGGTGAACACGGCGAGGCGGGTGCCGACCATGGCCTGAGTGATGGTGACGGTGCGCCAGCCGATTAGGTCAGCGGATCCCTTGGCTAGGCCGAACGTTACGAGCCGACCGGTGCGGGGATCGGGGAGGCTGCCGACCTGGTTGCGGAAGATGCGGGCGTCGGGGTTGGTGCCGAGTGCCAAGCGGATCTGCTGCTGCAGGGTGGTTTCGGCGTTAGCCACATGATCATGAGCGCTGCCTTGCATTGTGGACGTGCTTCGCCCATGCAACAGGATTCTTCATGCCACGGGCTTGGCCAACGGCGATGAGTTGCTGGAGCGTCTGCGCTTTTTTGCGCTCGGTGACACGTTGCTGGACAGCTTCGCGTTTTAGCTCTTGTAGGTCACCATCCTGCTGGCGGATGACGCGGCGTGGAGGTGCGCAGTATGCGCCACATGCGGGGCAGATGAGCGCCGGCTTGAATGCTGCAAAGCACTCGGGGCATGTGCGCACTGATGGCGCTGGTTGACCTGCAGATTGGGCACGGCGCTCCTGATCTGCAAGGGTCCAGTCACGAGGATCATCAGGCCAGCCATGGCGGTGAACGTTGCCGACGTGATCCAACACGATCGCCGCGGCCTTACCTGGCGCCGGCCTGAGCACCCGGCCAACCTGCTGGAGGTAAAGGCCAAGGGACTGGGTAGGGCGTAGCAAGATTGCGCAGCCCGCTGCGGGGCAGTCAAAGCCCTCGGACACCACGTCAACAGTTACTAGCACCTGGATCTCACCGGCTGCGAAGCGAGTCACTAGGGCATCGCGGTCGGTTGTATTTCCTAGAAGGGTGGCTGAGCCAATACCTGCGGCATTGAAGGCATCGCAGACTGATGTGGCGTGCTTGACGTTGCAGCAGAAGGCGATTGCACGTTGACCTGCACCGATGCGTTGGTAGTGGCTGATCGCATCACCGGTGACAGTGGGTCGATCCATACGGTTGGCGGCCTCATCAATGGCGTAATCACCAGCGCGGCGACGAATGCCGGCGAGATCTGCCACTGGTGGTGGGGCATAGATGCGCGCAGGTGTGAGATAGCCGGCGGCGATCAGCCTGGCCGTGGATGGCCCGAGCACCAATTGATCAAACATGGCACCAAGGCCGCGGCCGTCTTGCCTGACCGGGGTGGCGGTGACACCTAAAAGCAGGCTGTTGGGCCAGTGATCAATCACCTTGCGCCATGAGCCAGCGACGGCGTGATGTGCCTCGTCGATCACGATCAGATCAGGCTGGGCGGCGTGCTGAAGGCGACGGATAAGCGTTTGCACCGATGCGACCTGCACTGGTGCGTTTGCAGGAGGGATACCTGCTGCGATGACGCCATGATCGACACCGATAGCTGCAAGTTTTGCGCTGGCCTGATGGATTAGCTCACGGCGGTGGACGAGGATCAAGACCTGGCGACCACGATCTGCTGCCGCTTGGGTGATGGCAGCGAAGATGACGGTCTTGCCCATGCCGGTGGGGGCCACCAGCAATGGGGCGCGTGCGCCGTTGCGATAGGCCATGCGCAGATCGATGATGGCCTGCTGTTGATAGGGGCGAAGTTGCACAATGCGCGTCGATGCCATAGGATGATAGCTCCTGCACCCAGCAATGGACAACACCGACTACCACGCCCACCCAGCGATCAGCAAAAGCCATCTCGACCAAGTGGCGCGCAGCCCGCTGCATTACTGGGCATCCTTCCTCGATCCCAATCGCCAGCCGCGAGAAACCACGCCGGCCATGGCCATCGGCACCGCAGTTCACACCCATGTCTTAGAGCTGGACCAATGGGACGCGCGCTATGCGATTGCACCCGAGAGCATCGACCGTCGCACCAAGATGGGGAAGGCCGAGTGGGAGGTGTTCACCACCGCTGCTACCGGTCGCACGGTGTTGAGCCGCGCTGATGCCGAGCTGGTGATGCGGATGGGCCATGCGGTCTACAGCCACCCAGCCGCGGCGATGCTGCTCAAGCATCTGCCGGGCAAGGCCGAGACCACCCACATGTGGGACGATGCCGCCACTGGCTTGCAGTGCAAGTGCCGGCCGGACTGGCTGACTGATGACGGCAGCCTGATCATTGACTTGAAGACGACCGAGGATGCGAGCCCGGCTGGATTCCGCAAGTCGATCGCCAATTGGCGATACCACGTCCAAGCGGCTTGGTATCTGAACGGCATCGAGCAGGCCACCGGCACCCGGCCCGATCAGTTCATCTTCATCTGCGTTGAGAAGAAGGCGCCGTTCGCGGTGGCCGTCTATGCGGCGGATGCGGAGATGATCCAGATCGGCAACGAGGCAGCAGCCCGCGACCTCGACGTGCTTGCCACCTGCAAAGCGGCTGGCGCGTGGCCGGGCTACAGCGATCAGATCGAAACCATCAACCTGCCCAGCTGGATGCGGCCGCGGCCTGATGGATCTATGCCACAGCAACCACCCACCGAGATCGAGACTTACTGATGGACAGCACAGCATTGACAACAACCACCCCGCAGGGTGTGTTCAGCGGCATCCAAGCATTTGAGGAAGCCCAGCGGATCGCAAAGGCGCTGGCCAGCAGCACGCTGATTCCGCAGCAGTTCCAGGGGCAGGCGGGTTACGCCAACTGCTTGGTGGCGCTGAACATCAGCCGGCGGATGGGCATGGACCCGCTGATGGTTATGCAGAATCTGCATATCATCCATGGCCGCCCGAGCTGGAGCAGCCAGTTCATCATCGGCCTGGTCAACGGCTGCGGTCGCTTCAGCCCGTTGCGGTACGACATCAGCGGCAAAGGCGACACGCTGGCCTGCACCGCGGTAGCTACTGAGCTGCGCACCGGCGAGGAGCTGCGCGGCCCTGAGGTGACGATGGCGATGGCCAAGCGTGAAGGATGGGCAACCAAAAGCGGCAGCAAGTGGGCAACAATGCCCGATCTGATGATCCGTTACCGAGCCGCGGCATTCTGGGGCAGGCTGTTCATCCCCGAGCTGCTGGTCGGCATCCAGACTCAAGAGGAAGTGCTGGACATTGAGCCGGTGACGGTAACTGCTGAGCCACGGGTGGAGGTGGCTGACCTAAACAAAAAGATTGCGGAGGTGCCCAACGATGACGACGACATCTTCTGAGTTTTTGACGGATCAGCAACTGGCAGCGCGATGGCAAATCCATCGCCAGACCTTGCTGCGATGGCGCCGGCAATCAACCGGGCCAGTTTATGTGCGCATTGAAGGGCGCGTGCTCTATCCCCTGGCCGAGGTGGAGCAATACGAAAAGGCCAACACCATTACCCACGAACAACCGTGACTTTCAAAACCAAAGGCGCCATCTTCAAGAACACACCTGAGAAGCTGCAGCAGCGGCTTGGCGATCGCTATGACGCCGGGAAAAAATATCCCGATGTCGATGGCGTGTTTGGCATTAAGGAAGAAGACCGGATGGCGTTTGCCAGCTATGTGATGAACGCCGAGCCGAACGACAAAGGTGAGATCCCGGTTCGGATCACGGGCTACAACAACACCAGCCAGTCGGGGGTGAAGTATCTTGGGTTGACGATCGAGCCTGACTACAAAACCCAGAAGGGGATTGAGGAAAAGCTGGCTGCTGCAGGTGCTGCCCAGAGCTTGGCTACTGCCACTGATGGCGTGGTGGTTGCTGTGAATGATGACGACCTGTTCTAGTGCTGCATGATGTGCAGCTCCAGCCGTGCGATCTCATGCACGGCTGATTGAAGGAGTTGCTGCTGTCGGTAGTTTTGCCGCAGGAGCATGGCCGCTAGGTTGCCGCTGTCTGGAGCATTTTCCAGACGACGGCAGTCTTCCTCAAGTTTAAAGAGCTTTTCGGGGGGGATATCAATCGCCATCCACTGTCCAAAGTTCATTTGTCCGGGGCAGATTGCCCCATGTTGCCCATGAATTGCCCAGTTTGCAGTCACCCTCGCCACCGCGCAGTGGTGACGAACAGCCAGATGGCTGACCAGACGGTGCGCAAACGTGCGTGCGAGAACTGCGGAAATGTCTGGTACACGGTGGAGGTGACGGTGCCGAGCTATGCAGTGGGGTGGAGCGCTAGGCATTTGCGAAAGCCGGTGCTGCGGGTGCCTATTGACGTAACGGTGGGTCACACGCGAATGCGGGCAAGCCATGAGGAAGCGCAGGATCAGCTGGCCAACCTGACGCAGGAAGCAAACGAGCGATCATCGGCACGGGCCGACGCACGTCACGGATTGTGACAGAGGGGATGGCGTAATGCGCCGTCTGCGGTGTATGATTCATGCATCGGAGGCAACCGCCTCCACCCACGCATCACCATGATTGCTACCACTTTCCTTTTGATCTGGAAGCTGCTGCTGCCACTGCTGGTGCTGGTCGCCTTGATCGACTGGCTCACTGCTTCCGACAATCGCCGCATCCGAATCTTGCGCAGCACCGGCCTTAGCCAGCGCGCCATTGCAGACCGCCTCAACCTGTCCCGCTACCGCGTCCGTCAGGCGCTTGCATCATGATCACGAATCCTTGGGTCAACCGCATCACCGCCTTGGTGGTGCTCGCCGCTATCTACGCAGCTGGATATGCCGGCGGCAAAGAAGCAGCCATCCAAGCCCACCAAAACCACCCTGCTTGCCACGGCAACCTAAAGCCATGACAAAACCGACCACTGACGATTTAATGAAAGCCTTGTATGAAGTAAGCCTTTTACTTGGCGTCACATTAAATCGACATGAAAAAAAAGCTGTTGAAAATGCAATTTTTGATCTTTTTAAGGATCACATGCTTAAACACGCTGGTACAGGATGGATGAGTAAGGCCGGTGTAATCCAAAAAGCACTTGCGGAACTGCCATGACCACCACCACCAAGATGCGGCGCTTTTACTTCCAGATCCGCTCAGCCAATGTGATCGAGTGCATCTGGGCGCACAGTTTGATCGATGCCAAAGCCAAGGCTGCACTCACATGGATGCCGTGGTGGCAAGAGCTGGAATGGCTCAACCCTGAAAACATCGACGACATCTGGAGCAATGACTGATTACCCGATCACCCCACCGCCTGAGTTGCGTTGCCAGTGGCAGTCAGAATCTCCGTTCAGAGTCATCAGTGTTGAACGAGAGGACTACATGATCGACCTCGCCGCCCAATGGGGCGCCGACCAAGAGCTGGAGGCGTGTTGTGACACTCTGCAGCGCCATGCGCACTGGGATCTTGCCGTCTGCGAGCTCATGGCGGACCGCCGCCCCAAGCCGCCGAGCTTGAAGGATCAGGCGCTGGAAGAACTGGAGCAGCTCAGGGGCGATGCCAACTCAATGGGCATGGGATTCGACGCTCCTGCCATCCGCCGCGCCCTGGAGGCCCTCGATGACTAAGCCACACCGCGCCACGCCTGAGCAGTGGGCTCAGCAAGCGCTTTGGGTAGAGACTTACGAAGACAGCTCTTGCATCATGGAGCTGTTGCACCGCATCGAGGCGCTGGAGGCTGCGCAGCAGAAGATCCGCTCTGGCCCTGAATCACCCCTGGTTGAGCGGGTAGCTGATGCCATCGCAGCACAGGCAACATCTGCTGGCATCGTCAACGACCGCCCAGCCCGCGCCGCGATCCTTGAGGTGGCGGCGTGGTTGCGGAAGGTTCCATGGCCCAATGCTGCCACCGCCCTTGAGAAGGAGGTCGAGCGATGAGCACCGACTTCCGCGCCCTGTGCGCTGAGTTGCTGACTGATTACGAGCAAAACCGATTCCGAGCGGAGCTTGCTGCCGAAGCCCGCGCCGTCCTTGCCCGCTGGGGCAACTATCCGGTAAAACCAGATAGTTCACCTGCTTACCAGCCCGAGCCGGTGGCGCCGACTGATGAGGATCTTGAGGATCTTGCTGAAGTTATGAACGTGAGTGGCAACCCAGTCCCGGCAATGCGCCGTGCACTAGAGCTTTGGGGCACACCCGCCATCAAGCCGGTGGCGGTCGCTGAGCGGTTACCGGAGCCTGATGATTGCAATGCGGAAGGTGGGTGCTGGTTTTGGCACCCCGGCCACAAGGAAGATGACTTCATTGATGGCTGGATCTTGCTTGATCCCAAATGGGCAGGTAGCCGCCGCGATTCCGACGACTGGCTGATCTACACCCACTGGCTCCCCCACCACGCCATCCCCACCCCCGAGACCAATGACTGACCACCGCGCCAAGCTGGAGGCATTGATCACCGACTCGAGCCTTTACAAAGCAGGACAGCAGGATGAGCGGCTGCGGCTGTGCTCGTTGCTTGATCTGCGTCTAGAACTGCTAGGCAATCTTCATGGCTTGCAGGCTGCTGCCTGCCGCAAGGAGTTGCTCATGATCCGTCAAGCATTGCAAGATCAACAATGATCCGCGTTCAACTTGACCAGCAGCGCGCCGACATGCTCGACGCGCTTTATGCCTCCAGCGGCCGCACCTGCGGCACTTACACCGGGTTGTGGGAGGAGTTTTGCCGCGACATCGCCGCCAACTTCCGCGACACCTCCTACCCAGAACTTCACGCTGCCTGCGTGCAAGCCATCGGTGGTACTGAAAGCATTCTTGCCGAAAAGCACGCGCAGCAGTGCATTGCTGTCTGTCGTCAATATGTGCTCGGGAGGTGGGCGTGATCCAGCCGGAGTTCTTGGCGCAGCTGCGGCGTCGATACCGCCCTGAGCTGCTGCTGGTGCTGGTGCAGCTGGAGCAGCTTTGCCCAGCGTTTTGGCCTGACATAGCCGATCTGGCTGAGCAGCTTGGCACCGATCGCGCCACGCTCAACCGCTCGCTGCGGAAGCTGGAAGATCAGCAGCTGCTGCGACGCGTCAGCGTCGGCAACGGTGGCGGGACTTGGGTCTGGTGGGTGGCGCGCCAGCACGGTGAGCAACCGCCTGTAGATGCCGAGCCTGCCTGGGTGGTGCGCGACGTGCGCGCGCAGCGAACGCAGCGGATAACGGTCACCGAGCGATGGGACTGGGCACGGCGTCATGGCATCCCACGCGGCACAATGCGCAACTTTCTGACAGGTGGTCAGCTTGTGATGCGTGAGCGCTGGCGGCTGGTCGCTACCCCATACGACGAGCTGGCGGCATGAACGATCCAGTGAACCATCCCGAGCACTACACCGCCGGCCGCTTTGAGGCGATCGACGTGATCGAAGATGCGGTGCAGCACGCGCCCGACCCAATACTCGGTGCACTGCAATGGCAGGCGCTCAAGTATCTTCTGCGGATGTGGGGCAAGGGTAACCCTGCTCAAGATGCCGCAAAGGCCCAGTGGTATCTCACCCGGTTACTTGCCAAACTAGAGCCATGATCCTCCCCAACCTGTCACTGCTGGATCGCCTGGCGATTTGGGTGTTGCACCACAGCCCACGGGTGAGCTTGCTGGTGGTGAAAGATAAGTTTTGGCCTGACGTGTTTTTTGCTGCCGATCAAACTGATCCGATTGCGCGCACTGTATTTGAGCGCAGCATGGAGCAGGAGCAAGATCCACTCAGCATGGTGTTTGAGCGTATTTATCACCAGCCAGCGCACGGCGAAGACGAATGATCTCCTTGCACGCTGGCCGCCTGCTTTTAATTTGCGAGCGGTCGAGCCAGACGTGGCACGCGCACATCACAATCGGGCCAAAGCCTGAGCACCATCTGGTGGTTGACACCGGCACGGTTGACCTGCGCCAGGCAATGGAGCGCGGCCACTGGCACTATGCGGCATTCAAGGCTAAGGCGCGGCCGGTGGAGCCCGATGCCAAGGTGATGTGTTGGGATTGCATCCACTGGACACCTGGCGGCCGCGGCCGATGTGAGATTGACATCCCCGAGTGCCGCCAAACTGGTGGCAGGTTTGCGCCTAACTGCGCAGTATTTACGCCATGCCCGAGCCCAAAGTAGTCAGCAGCGTCGATCCATGCCCTGGCGTGACGGTGGAGGTGCTGGAACCTGCTGATGGTGGGGAGCTGTATTACCGCACCTGCACGACCGGGACCTGCCGCTACAGCTCAGATCTGTGGCAGGCGATGCTCTACGCCGAGCAGCTAGCAGCAGCCGCTGAGCCACTGGACGATCGACCACTCACGCTCAGCTGACCAGAACGACTGCTGGCGATACCAGTCCACCCAATGCTTGTCGCTTTTCTGGCTGTTGCACATCAGGCAGCAGCTGACGAGGTTGGTGCGGTGATGGATGCCGCCGAGTGCTTTGGGCACTACATGGTCAAGGGTGGGACTGCGATTCAGCTCGTCGCCGCAGTAAGCGCACTGGTAGTTCCATGAGAGGTGGATCTGATCGCGCGCAGATTTGCGGGTGACCAGCTGCGTCTCTTCAATCCGGTGTTCCATCGTCCTGGCCAGGCAACAGGAAAGAGGAAACGTCGAGGTCCACGATGTCGTCATCGCTGGGGATGAACTCCGCCAGCTGGCTGTAAATGTCGGCCGGCAGTTCCTCGGGCTCGGTATCGGAGCGGATGATCAGCTTGGCGTTGATCTCGACCAGGTAAGCCCGCATGGCCAGAAGCCCGGCTAAACCAACGGTAACGGGTGAGACTGGATCGGCTTGTGCCCTCTCCCATGACCCGCCAGCTCGATCCTGAATACGACTACATCCCTGAGGATCTGCCCGATGATGATGACGACCAAGATCACCCCAGCCTTACGCCTGAGCAGCGCAACCCAACCCTGAAATGACCTACATCCTCGATCTTGGCATCTGGCACGTCGGGCCGTTCCCGACTCACATCTGCGCGCAACACTGGGCCGAAACCCACGGCGTTGATGATTACCGGATGATCCCGCTAGATGACCCGGCAGAAGCGCCGGCAAGGATCAGCCGGCTGCAAATCACCCTCGACTAGCGGTTACCTGCTGATCGTTGTTGTAGCGGCCTGTTTCCCGGTAGGTGCGCTCAGGCTCGCCGGCGATGACGTGGAAGACCATCTGCCCGATCTTCATGCCAGGCCACAGCGCGATGTTGTGAAAGCGGCGGCTGTTGTGCAGCTCCAGCGTTAGCCGGCTGCCATGCCACCCTGGATCGCAATAACCGGCCAGCAGGTGCTCCAGCCCTTCACGGGCACGGCTGGACTTGAGCACAAACTGCGCCGCGATGTGGTCGGGCAGGTTGAAGATCTCCTGTGTCTCCGCCAAACAGAACTCACCCGGCGTCATCCAGTACGGGTCCGCCTGCGTGTGGTGGCCGATGCCGAGGATCTGCAGCTCGGGGCGCTCAGGCACCTCGATCATCAACCGATCGCCCAGCAGCACATCGAGGCTGGCGGGGTTCTGCAGGTCGGCGTTGTACGGCACCACCATCGCCGCCTGGCGACAGAGGCGGGCGATCTCATGGTCTGGAATGATCATTCAGGCTCAGTAGTCCCAGCGGACTCTAGGCCTACCCTTGCGGATGCCAAGGTGAACGAAGCCTTTAGCTGCGCCGTATCCAACGCTGTAGGGCCATTCACGATCCACCCATGCCTGGACCGCGTTGATGTCTGCGCCGTCAACGTAGAAGTCCACAGCACCTACTCCCGGCGCGTCATAGAGGTGCTCGCTGTTGCTGGCGCCACCCACGGATCTGTTGATGGCCGGTGGCCGGTGGCCCGAGGTGATTGTGATGCGCTTGCCTCCAAACTGGACGCGCACCTTTTCCAAAAACGTCGCCAGCTCTGCAGCGGTGTCCACCTGGTGCTGCGCCACGAAACGCCGGGCCGGCTCACCTAGGGCAAACTCGCCAAGGGTGAAGTGCTGCGACAGCTTGGTGCTAAACGGGTCGCTGGGCTTGACCTTGGCGGGGCGAGGTGGCGGCGGGGGTGGCTGCGTGCCAGTCCATAGGGCGCCTTCCGCGATGCGGCGCCGCTTGAGGCCGGCTTCGACGTTGGTGCCCGGATTGCGGTAGAGGAGCAAGGCAGCGGGCACTGCAGCCCAGTCCTTTTCGCGCAGCTCGCGGCTGATGGTTTCAAAGCCTGGCGCGCCATAGAAGCCGCTGCCAAGGTTGTAGGCGAAGCTGATCAGCGCGCACTTCTGATGATCGGCCATCTCGCCCCATGCGGGGATTGAGGCGCGCAGCTTTTCAGCAATGCGGTCCACCTCCTGGCGGAGCAGCATGTCCGCCTCGATAACGTTGATCTTGTCGCCCTGCTTGACCTTGCGGCCGTCGCTGTAGCGGGTGGTGCCATAGCCGATCGTTGCCACGTCCCAGCCGTGCAGCGGGTCGGCGTAGGCCTCAAGGTGGCAGCCCTCGAACTCCTTGATGATCTTCAGCGCTGCGGCCAGGTCGGACTGCTTGCCGTCTTGGCTCCATGTTTGGAACCATGCCCGGTCGCGGCGCATGGCCACGGCATAGCCGTTTACCGCTAGATCCTGTTCCAGCATTTCAATCGCGGCCGACTGGTGCGGCAGTTTTCGATAGAAACGGAACAGCTGCTCTAACGTGATCGGTGCGGCGGTCATCGCTTGATGTTGCGGAGGGCAGCCTTGATGGGGTCGTAGAGGCCGAGCACGGCGCTCACTTGGGTGGCGGTAGCAATGTGGCCGAGCTTTTCTTCGATGGCGTCAGTTACGACAGCTTGCACCGCTAGTGGCTGGGCGTGATCTACCAACATAGATGGCAGCTCAATGTCGAGCTTGGCGAAGATTGCGGGCAGCTCTTTGCGGAGCGCACGATCCACCGCCAGCTTGAGCAGGGTGCGACCTAGATCTAGTGCAATGGTACGGAAGATGTTGGTCATTGCGGTGACTTGGTGAGGATGCCGCCAATCCAACCAGCGGCTGTACCTACCGCAGCATAGACAGCTGAAGACTGCGGATCACAGTTGGATGGCGTGCGAACACGGCAAACGGTAAGGTCGATACCGCCAATGGTGATGCCTGCTGCTAGCAGCCCCACTAAGCAGCGAAGTAGGTAGCTGCGTTCATTCATCTGCCTTCAAGCTTGCTGACGCGCTGCTCGACTGCGTTAAGGCGGGTATAGGTTTCGCGGCGGTCATCCTTTATGTCGACGTGCATTGCTTCTAGCTGTAAGGCAATGTGCTCCACTGCGGAAGTAAGGCGGATGACAGCATCACGCGCTTCATCGTTGCGCTTGCCGAAGCCCATCGCGCCCATCGCAGCCACGCTGATGGATGCTCCAGCGATAGCAGCGATGACCTCGATCATGGTGTCATGCTAGCCGTTAAGCCCACGACCCGACAGAAGTATTGGCGCCAGCGGCGCCGATGGGCCAGATAGCGAAAAAAGACCCTGCGACTGTGGAATAGGCGCCACCTGGCGCTGCGGATAACTTGTACTGGGGGATAAACGTGCCGCCAGCGTCAATGCTTACCGTGCCGTGGTAAGTGTAACCATATTGAATTGTTGATAGAGTGGTCGCTGACGTAAGATTTGCAATCGTTGCAATCGTAATGTGAGAAGCGCTTGTAGTGCCTGTGCCAACGGTTGGAGGAGCAACAGTAGCTCCAGTCACATAAGCAGTGTAGAAAATATTGTTAAGAGTGGCGGTGCCACCAAATAGTATCCCTAGTGTGTGGCTCGTCGTGCCCGCTGTTTTTGAAAGCAAAAAGTCAGCCGTAAAAGCGTAAACGGTGCCTGCCTGTAGCGTTACGCCAACATTAAACAGTGACTGCGCGGTAGAACTATTTGCCCCAGCAAAATTACTATTTAACCTATAAAACATCATTGACGGCGATACGCCGCGACTGGCTGGTGTGGAATAAAGCACGTTGCCGTCAAACTCGACAGCGCCGGCAGCTGCTGTCGTTAGGTTAGTGCCTGACTGCAGTTTTAGCGGCGCGTTTGACGTCGTGCCAGCAGGAAGGGCAATGGGCGTGAGAAAGTTACGGCTCATCAGCCAATCACCACTACGCGGTAGGCGTTAGACGTAGGAGCAGTGGCAAACACCACTGCCACAGTGTTTACGCCCGTGCGCTGTACATCCACTTCCACGTCGTCGTAGTCGCCTGAGTTAGGGAATACCCGCACAATCACGTCTCTCGTATTCAAGTTGTGAGTCACGGTATAACTGGTGGCGCTGCCGTCACCAACGCTGCTGGATACTTTACGCAGACGGCCAGACCAGTTGGCCAACTTGAGTGGGGTGACGATGCGAGCGTCGTCGGTGCCGGTGTCGGTTTCGGCTTGCGTTGCCAGTTCAGCAATGCCTGCGGTGCTCTCGCTGGCGGCGGGTGCTGCAGTTCCAAAAGCAACCCAGCTGATCGAGCTGCTGCCGATGGTGCCGTTGATTTGATCTTGGCGCCATGTCGTAGCAGCGCTGGTGCCTTCCTCGACGGTGGTGACGGCTTGCTCCAGCTCGGCAAAAGTGCTTGCATCTAGCGAGCGGGTCATGGCGGTGCTAGCGCCGTTCCAGACGTAGATGCCGTTTTCGGATGCGGTGGATTGCGCTCGCACCAGCACCCGATCTTGGCTGGCCATCGTGATGCCATCAATAGTGGCGCCAGGGCTGCTCAGGTTGAGGTTTGACTGGGTGGAAACACGGCAACTGTCTTTCCATGCCAAGCCCTCTACTAGCGAGTCCACATAGGACTTGGATACAGCATCACCCGATGCGCTTGGTGATGGAACATTGATGACCTTTGACGTGCTTTGCAGGTCTAGGTCGGTAAAAAACTTTCGTGCCATGTCAGATCAGACGGGCTAACCCAGCGGACGCTGGATTCAGTGTAACAACAGTTTGGTTGACCGATGGATGCGTCACATCTCCGTCAATTTCCTGACTACCAGCATCAAGCAGCTCAACTGATGGCCTATAACCAAGGTTATGGTTGATAGTCCATGTAGTTGCGGGTGAAGCCTGCTCAAAAACAAACGCAGCTCCACCTGCCGGCCCTTGCGGACCTTGAGTAACTGCTGTAACAGTGCTAGTAACAGGAACCGTGACAATCGTGCTGCTGCCGTTTTCAGTAACGGTGACAGTGTTGGTTACGGCGCTGACGTTTACGGTAGTCATGCAGTGTAACCCTCGGACACATAGATAGTGCCTTCAAGGTAATACTCCTTTAGGCCGGAAGGGTTGGTTAACAGTACGTCGTAATATGCTTCATCAGGAAATATAGTTGTTTGTTCGTCTGTCAGAGCGATGGCGATGGTGCCAGTCGCGCGGTTTGTGTAGGTAACCGTGAAATCGGCGTATTTCGTCGTGCGGGCTTGGTTCCAGGCTTGTGCGGCGACGATCCAGCCGGTTAAGTTGATTGCTGCGTCAGTGCTGTCTTTGAACTGCAGCGTGATGCTGTAGTCCGCCCGGCGTTGCAGGCTGATATTGTAGATGCCGGGTGAGATGGCCATGGTGCCAGTCTACCTACTTACCTTGGCCACGGCATACCTTGAGCCGTGGTCGGTGTGCGCTGCTGGTCAATCTGCGCTTGTAGGGCAGCTTCAATCTCGGTGACCTTCTCGGCGCCACCAAGCTTGTCCTGCACCCAGCCGATGACGATCTCGGGGGTGAGGTCAGCGTAAGGGATGACGTCACCTTCAGGCTGCTCCAGGCCGATGGAGCCGTAGGCAGAGCTGGCGTAGGTGCCGTCGCTTGCGGCCACGGTGTAATGGACCGTGAACACAATGCCGTCAGCGGTGTGGCGTTCCATCTGGGCAACGCCCCAGGTGTAGTCAGTGGTGGTAGTCATGGGCTAGGCGGGGGTAGGTAAATTGTAGCTGGGACTAGCGTGTTTAGTAAGTGATCATTAAGGTGCCGTCCGACTTGCGGTAGACATCACCAGCGACAAGGCCGCCAGCTAGTGCGGCAGTGTTGTCGGCGTAGGTAGCAACGTTTGAGAAATTAATCGTGCCGTTGCTCTTAATCCTCATCCGCTCTGTAGGACTAGCCGCGCCGTCTGCCGTAGTGGAGAACACTAATCTCGACGGAAGATCATTCGCTCCAGGGGTGCCATCTACCTCACATTGAATACGCGCACCTTCAACAAGCTCCGAGCCATCAGCGCCTTGGAAAGAAACAGCACCAAGCAGATCATTATTCGATACCACTGTTGCGCTGCCTGCTGCAGTTCCCCTGCTTTTCCCAAGAACAAAAATCGACTGCGCGTCGTCATTGCTGTTATGAACCAGAGACAAAGCTCGTGCGCTATTTCCCGTCGTTTCCAACTGAACAGTTGGAGTAATACCTACGTTATTGAATAAATTGCTACGCGCAGAAGACGTGCCAACTAAGAGCCTGCCCGAGCCGTCGATGCGGAGGCGTTCGGCATAGCTGGCGCTTGAATCAGTAAATCGTAAAGCAGATAAGTATCCTATTTGAGCGCCATTACTGTCTACAGTAAATAAAAAACTTCGGTTAGTTGAACTGTACGCCGTCCACATTGTTAGGCTTGGGTTATAAATGCCATTACCTTGGCGACCGATCTGAACATCCGTATTAGCTACATCGCTATAAAAACGTGCCGTAGACCCATAAACATCTAGCGTCGCGCCAGGGCTCGTAGTGCCAATCCCTACGTTGCCCGAGCTGTCGATGCGCATAGCCTCGACACCACCTTCAACAAATGCCAGCGTGTCTGCACTAGGGCTGTAGATGCCGGTGTTGGCATCGCTTTCAAAGGCGATACTGGGTGCAGCGGCAGTGCCATCAGGCATCCCGCGCATCAGTTCCTCGATGGTGATGCGTTTGTTCTTGGTGGCCGCCGCCGCTTCGCTGATGTCAACGATAGGCAAAAAGTCACCCGACGCTGGTGTAGTCAGTGCTGTCAGGTCTGAAATCTTACGGTCAGCCATGGCTTGTGTTGTGGTGGGTACTGGCGTTGACTACGCGCCTTCAAGGGCTAACTTGATCTCATCCGTAGTTTCAGCCACATTGATTGCATCTTGAATCAAGGCGTACTTTTCACGGATTGACTGACGTGATGTCTCAGCTTCTACAGCGCTGACGCCGGGGATTTGTTTAACGATGATTTCGTCAAAAGGATGGAACTCCTCAGCACGTTTGGCGCGGCGGGTGTCATGGCCAATCGCTTTGCACTGGCCAAGGTCGTGCTCGATGCAGTCGTTACCGATCACCCATGCATTGCGGAAGGTGCGGTCGCTGGGGACATCAGCAGCGTCGATGATCATGTACGAAACGCCGGGTGGCACATCCTTTAGCGCTAGCTCAACGGAGCCGGCTGGGATGATGACGGCAACACCGCCGGATTCGGCTTGAAAAATAATGCGTTGAGTGGTCATGGCAGGTTAGCGGAAGATGGAAACGGAAACGTCATTGAAGTCTGTAACTGTTCCGCTAGATCCAGCTCCAGTGCCGATGCGAACAGCTGAAGATGTTTTGGTCGTAGCGGCTGAGCTAGTGCTTGCAGATTGTACGTTTAACACTGCTTGAATGTTGGCCACCCCGTAGGAGTTAAGCACTCCAACAATTGAATAATTTGCATCCGCCAACGCCGTCGTGAAGTTCACCGTATAATCACCCACACCATTGTCAGTAATCGAGCTGACATTACCACTTGCCCGGATCGCTACCGTGCCGGTGCCGTTGAAGTTCACCCAGGCGCGGCATCCATATGCCACAGCAGCGGAGCCGTAGCCGGAGTTAAATGAAAAGTCGCCAGAGCTTGATACCCTTATCCGCTCCGTGCCCGCTGTCGATGCCGCAAGTGTGTCTGCTGCTGGGCTCCAAAATCCAGTGTTGAGATCACCAGTGAACGTCAGCGACGGGGTGCCGACTGCTCCAAGGGGGACATCAACTGCCAGCGTTGAGCTAACTGCGGTGGTGCTGACGGCTAAGCGGCTAGTCCCGCCCGTGGTGATTGCTAGTTGATCCGCTCCGGGTGAGACCAATCCTGTGTTAAGGTCGCCTGATACGGCAATGCCTGGCAGTGCTGCAGTGCCTGCTGTGACGGCCAGCACACCCGTCATGGTGCCGCCAGCCAATGACAGCAGCCCAAGGTTGGTGCTTGCCAGTGTGCCAACAGTTACCCATGCGCTGTTGGCCGCATTGCGGATTTTGAGCAGCCCTGTCGTCGTATCTGCCCACGTCATGTAGGCAACGGTTTCAGGTGGCGACGTGGCGCTACTGTTTTGCGAAAACAGCGCCAGCATGGCATCGTTCAGGTCAGCGCGGACTGCTGAACCACTGCCGTTTGGAATTATGTCTGTACCTATCCAGTCGTATGTGGGCATGGATTACGAGCCTTTGCCATATCCTACAGCCGACCACGCAAAAAGACGATCCACTGCGGTGCCACCGCTATTGCGGAAGGTCACGTCAAACCCGCTGCTGCTGACGTTGGTCACGTTGAAATAGTCACCAGATTGCAGGTTTTGAGCTGTAATACCAATAGATGGCAAGATGCTGTTAACGCCGCCAAGCACTGCCGAGCCAGTCCAGAAGGGACTGCCAAAAGCAATGCTCTTGGTAGCAGCTCCGCTTTGCTCCGCCAGCACTGAGCTTTCAATACGACGCTGGAACGATGCCTTGTAGCCCAGCTCATAGCAGGCAAAAGCCTGGGACAATGTGAAAGCAGTGGCATCCAGCTTGAACTCAAATGCCCGTGCCGTAAATGTGCCGTTACCAAATTCTTGGTAGTCGCTCCATGTTGGTGAGGCAGTTGGGTTGTCGTCGGTGGTGCGTACGCAGACCTTGGAGTTGACCTGATCCGCTACAGCGCCTTCAAAATCCACCCATGTATCAATGAGGTCGGTGCGTTCGTCAATTAGATCGGATGGGTAAAACCCACCGGCAATAAGATGACGCCGTAGATCCAGTGAATACTTAGCGCCAAGGTCCAGCACTTCGGTGAACACATAGTTGCCAGTGGCGGCAATATCGCCGTAGTAGTCAAGATCCAGCAGCAGGTCTAGATCGGTAATGGTGTCAAATAATGTTGAGCCACCCAGCGTAATGGCGTCGTACTCAGTGCTGTAAAACAGGTTGGTGAACTCACCTTGAAATGGAGGGTCAGTGGTGTCCTCGCGTTTGTCCAGCACTAAAAACGCACTAAGGGGATCAGGTAGGCCAACAACGACGCTGGCCTCGCCAATGCTTTGCTTACCGCTGCTATCTTCAAACTTGACGATGTACTCGCCTTCAACCATCGGCACAATCGCCTCAGTGCTGTATCCAGGCACTGCAGGGATTAAATCCTGCGAGTTGGTCCAAGAGCCGGTGCCGTCTGCAATGCTGGTATGGCGGATGTGAACGCGACCGCCTACTTTTACATCGAGATCGGTTGCGGCATCCCACCGCAGACGTGCTGAGTTGGCGCTGATTTGTTCAATTGTCAGATTTCCTACATTGGCGGGCTCAGCTAATTTGCCCCGTGCTGATACATCAAGGCGGGCTGGTTCTGCCGATAGGCGCAATCCAGCATTAACACCATAAATCAATACTTCATAGTCACCTGGCGTCGTGTCATATATGACGTACTCCTGTGTGGTGACGTAGCTTTGCGCCCAGTTACCATTTGCTCTGCGCCATTTTACAATATATTGCACCGCATTAGTGCGGCCATCATCGTCTATGGATGCCAACCAGCTAATGATTAGTTTGGACAGTACCTGCCCAGACTCTTCGTACAGCACCTCCACAAATGTCGGTGCTCGCGGCGCAGTTGCTGGTTTGTTCAGGTCGGTGATGTCACGCTGCTCTAGTGCTGTGCCACGCTCGATGTAGTCGTATTTACTAGCGTTATAGGCAATAGCGCTGATGGCATAGTTGCTGCCGTCTTGCTCCGCGACGCTGAGCACTCGCCATGTTGAGGTTTGGATGTTGCTGGTTTGATAGATCCAAACGGTATTAACGTTAGGCGTTGCAGAGAACGCTGCGCTGACGGTAATGACATTACCAACAATGGTTGAGATAGAGCGAGTTTCAACGCTGCCATCTGGCATGATTACAGATAGATCAGCGCCCGCAGCGGTGAGGCCGGTGGCATCATCTGCTGTGATAGCAGTGGTTGTTGCAGCGGAAATGCGGCCACCACGACGGGCGCCAGTCTTGACAGGATCTGCTACTTCAATGATTTGTCCTGGTCTGACCACCACGCCGGCATCAATCGAGGCGGTAAAGCTGATAATCTCACCTTCGTAGCGGTTCGAGTAGAGAAGCCATTCACCAATGCGATACGCTTGCCCGCGACTGGTACAGGCGAAAGCACTAATTTCAGTTTTTACAACGCCGTAGTTGGCAATGCCTTCTGCGTCTTCGACTGCTTCGTATGCAATATCACGACTGTTGAGATCTAGGTAACTAACGATACAAACCGTGGGGCGCGTTTTGCGGCTAGCGCCTTGGTAACTGAAACCCTCTTCGGTAATATTTGCCAGCGTAAACAAGTAAGCGGTATCAGCAGGTTTATCTTGGCTGATGGTTAATGCGCCAGTGCTCCAATACGGCATTACCCGCATAATGGAACACATATCGTTGATAAGTTTGTACGCTTCTTCTGCTGTTTGGATGTTGACGTTACAACTAAAGCGCGGCTCTTCTCCGCCAAAACCATCGGGCACCAACGCTGATGCGTATTTGCTAGCGGCAAAAAATGCAAACTTGTCTAGCTTGCTGGCATTACCATTAAAGCTAATCTTTTCCGCATCAGTAAGGATATGGTCACCAAAGCCGTAGCGAGTCGATGTGAGCAAGTCCCACAAGATCCATGCTGGGTCGCTGCACCACTGCGCTGATGCAAATGTGCCACTCCATATAAAATCATCGGGATAGATAATGCGTCCGTTGGTTTGATCGACGGTGACGCCATTAGGGATACGCACCTTGATGCCACGAATCAAGTAAGACCTTGTTGGGATGCTGCTGAACTGCTCAGCATCAATGCGCGTCCACACCAAGGCGCTGTTGGGGTAGCGCAACTTGGCGTATATGATTTCGGTGTAGCTACTCCAGTTAAAAGCGTTGGCAACTTTTGGATCTGTGCTGTCTGGTCTGTCCCGCTCTATTTTTATGGTGAGTGGATAAACAGGCGCAAGATTGATTAGGTAGTCGCGTTGATATGCGTCGCCGGTACGGCCGTCAATGGTATCGGTTATGGCTAGGTTGTCGCCGCCGCCGTTGTAGTTGACGTAAATACGCAGACCGACTTGAGATCCCAGTATGTCGCCTTGATTAGTAAAGGTCTGTAGTTGCGGGATCGTAATAGTGATGCGTACAGCATTAACGTTTGAATCGGTAATAGATTGCACTACGGGCGAGCCGTACTGCACTGCAAGCCCTACAGCTTTTTCCTCTTCAATGTCAAACGTGCCAGGAATAAATGATTGATCCTGAGTGCCGTTGCGCGTTGCAATGGTGACGTTCTGAAAGTTGTATGTGCCGTTTGCATTTTGCAGTGGCGTGTTATCAATAAAGATAGATTGAGCGCCATTCTTCAGCCCTTGAATTTCGCCTTCGCTGAGCAGGTCAAGAACCTGCGCATACTGCTTGGAATTAAGGCTGTCGTTTGCTGTGACAGGATCGCGAGCCTCGCCACCGCCCTTGCCGCCACCACCGCCTGCTCCGTAGATGCGTGCCATTAGTTATACACCTGCACAGTGTCAATACCAGCAGAGATGACGACGCTGCCGACTATTGTTTCGCCATAGACAATAGGCACTGGTACGCCTTGCCTGCTGACGTTTTGGATGCCGCTGAAGCTGTAGCTCTTGCGCGGGTCATCTTGGCCATCTGATCCTTGCGGCACTTGCGGCGTGGGCGTGAGTAGTTGGGCGACGCCGCCGAGGACGAGGCTGGCGCCGATGCCAATAATGATTGGCACGGCTGCCGAGCCAAGAGTTATAAGACCACCTGCTAACGCAGCCCCTGGAGCAAACAAAAGTGCAAACGCAATCAATGCAATCCCCGCAATAATCCTCCCCGTTGCACCAGCGCCAGCCATCACGGGTACGATCTTGATTTCTTGCTGGCCGGCGGGGTCGTGCAGCTCTTCTGCTACCAAGTCGTAGGTGCCGACGCTGACGCGGTAGTGCTGATCGTTCATGTGGCGCTCCAGTTCTGGCCAGTTCGCAACTAGGAAGCGCACTGCCTCAGCCGCAGTAGCTACGTCAGCTTCAAGCACACGATGGCCGACGAACTTAGCGAGGGCGCCATACAGCTTGATTTTACGCAGCATCGTTTTGCCTCATCGTTCTTTCATTGTAGGAAACTTAGGATGACGCAACCATCGGCCTGTGCATTTTTGCAGCCAGCCGCCGCCTCCGTAAAGATCGCGGCTGCTGAGGCGTCCACGAATGTGATGCAGCACCATGGCGTCGCCAATGTAGACACCGCAATGGTTTAAGCCAGGTCCGCTGATGTTCATCAGCAGAAAGTCGCCTTTCTGTATCGCTTCATCTTGATTCAACTCCCGAAATCCTGCATCACGCCAGCAGGTATCGAACATGGGTGAGGCTTCAAATTGCTCTGGCGTCAGTGGGCGCTCCCAGTCGCGCAAGCGCAGGCCATGGTCGGCGTACCAGTCGCGGGCTAGCGTCCAGCAATCGCTGATGCCCCATGCCCACTGCCTGCCGATTAGCGGTGCCTTAAACCCGGATGGCTTGCATTCACCCCATGTTTCAAGCTTAGGGTTGACGATATACCAAGGCAATCCACTGGCTTCGCAGCCCATTAAATCTGGCTGACTGGGCGATGGTGATGTCATCGGGTGCGAATGCACCACTGCGACTACCTCGCCTTGGTCTTCTGCGTCGGCGTAGTCGTCAGGGGCAAGAATAAATTGATCGTTGCCACTGCTGAGGTTGCGGCATGGTACATAATGCTCGCGGCCTTTGATGACTATTAGCAAGCCACACGCCTCACGCGGGTCTTCCGCCTTGGCATGGGTTAATGCTGCATCGCGCCAGGTCATCCGTAGAAGGCTCCAATGCCGGGGTAGCTTCCAAATGGCAGCTCAGCGACGTTACCAAAATGCGCCTTGCAATCGGTTAAGGTCTTAAGGCATGTAGGCAAACCACCGCTATAGCTACATTCGGTTGATTTGTATACCCACTGACAAATGTTGGCAATACACTGTCGCTTTGGTGCGCGAACACCAATAAGGTCAAATGCCGATGCCAGCTCAAACTCCACCACGTCGCGGGTTTCAATAACCTTGCGGTCAACGTAGTAGACCTCGCGTGGGAACTCCGCTGTAGGGTCTTCAGTTGGGTTAACCGGCTCCAGCAATATTGATCCACCATCTTCCAGCAGTAATGCAAAGCTATCTTCCGTCAGCAGGATGTCGCCACTGGCTGGAAAGTTTGCGGCGTCTAGGTAGCGGCCTAATGTGCGAATGCGCGTAAATTTAGCGCCTTCTAAACCATCTGGCAACGTCAACAGCAATGCAGTGATAGTGCTAAGGATGTTGCTAATACGAATCTTGGGGCGCGGTAATTGACCATTGCCGCTGTATTCAAAGCCCTCGGCTTCAATGGGGAACGCTAGATATGCCTGGCTATTCCAGATGATGTTACCGTTAGTACCAGTTGCATTTACGCCAGCGTGGAAATAAAAGGTTTCATTTGCGTCATGCTGCGCTGTATTTAGCTCCAGCTCAAACAGCTCGATAATTGCGCCGGGTGCAATTTCCTGTAGCGCACTGACGGGTACGCTCATGGTTCATACACTTCTCGAAAAGTCGCCTGAATTTGATTGTTGTTGCAGTTGCTCAACGTCACCTGCCATTCCTCGCAAACGTATTTGCCAGCAATGTTGCGAGGTGATGTCCAGTCAAATGATTCAACGCCGCCACGCGCATCAAAAAATGCCGTAATTTGATCGCGTTCTGAATCAGTACGATTAGAAAATTGAAGAGTCCATTCCTTGGGATCGGTGTTTAGTCCAAAGGTAATCCGCTGTTCGTAGCCGTCTCCAAACTGCGTCTTGCGTACCCGAGGCTTGCTGCTCTCGGTAGCTTCAAAGCTGGGTGTGTAGGTAAAAGTTGCCATGGGTTATGCCATCAGTAGGCCACCAGGCCGTTTTTGTTTAATCAATTCTGCCTGCACCGCTTGCGCAATGGCACGGCCGAGCTGAGCGCCTTGACCTTCGTTGCCCTGCACGCTGGTGCCCTTGGCGTCCACTGAGACGTTTACCGTTGTGCTGCTGCCACCGCCGCCACCTGCGACGCCAAGCTTGCCATCGCGGCCCCGCATTAAAGGCATGATGGCCTCGGGGCCGGATTCGCCCATCAGGCCAGTGCGCATGGAGCCGCCGTTGGCAAACTTAAAGAGCGTGGGTGAACTGACAATTGAATTGGTAAAGGTGCCGCCTTTGGCGAAACCAGTGCGGGGCTGCATACTTGGACCAAATACGCCGCCGTTAGCGAACCCGGTCAAGCCGGGGAAGAGGGCACCAACAGCCTTGAAGATCGCAAACTTGATCAGCATCGCGCTGAGATCTTTCAGCACTGATGCCGCAAACTCTTTGAATGATGCCTTGCCCGTGGTGGCAAACTCAACAATGGCATTGGTCAAACCGTCGATGCCGTTTGTGGCAATGCTGGCGAGGTTTGAACCAAGGTCAGTGGCTGCGTCGTAGGCCTGCTTAAAGGACTCCTTGAACTTTGTGCCAAAGCTGTTGCTGCTTTCTTCTTGCTTCTTGGTCGCATCATCCAGTGCGCCGGCACGCTCGCGCAGCAGCCTGATCTGCTCAGCCAGTGCCGGGTTGGTTGCTGCCAGAATGTCCAGCTGCAGCAGGTTCACCTGAGCGTTCAGTTTCTCCAGCTCAGTCAGCTCGGTCTTGCCGCGCACTACCTCTGCAATCTTGGCGTCGTAGTCGGCCAGGCTGGGCAGCAGGTCCTTTAGACCTTGCTGGTATTGACTGTCAGCTACATTTGCCAATGATGCGCCGAGCTGATTGATCAAATCAATCGTTGGCTTCATGTCAAAGCTAACTCCAACTTTTGCAAGCTCGTTGGAAAGATCAACAAGGTCATCTCTAAAATCATTTGTTATGCGCGTTGCGTCCGTTAGTTGGTTGCCGCGCTCAATAAACAATGCGTCAGCGGCGGACACACCAACCCCTGCATAGGCGGCGTTAGTGTCTTCAATGCTGCGCCGCAGCTTTTCTTGCATGTCATAGGCCTGTGTTTCCAGCGTCTGCCGCCGATCTAGCAGGCGCTCCTGCTCAGATGCAGCACTCTTGGCATCTGCTGCTCTCCGTTTCGCATCCGCTGTTGCTTTGCGGGCTGCTGCTGCCGCTTCCTTGTCTGCGCCGCTGGTGTCCAGCGCCATGTTGCGCCCGCCCGTGCGGCGGCCGGTGCCGGGTGATGCCGCGGACCCAAAGGCCAGCTTGTTCAGGTCGGCAATGGCTTGCTGCGCTTCCGCAAAGCCACTGCTCACGGCAGTGGTAATGGTGTTAAATGCAGCGCCAAAGTCGCCCGCAAATGCCTGGCTTGCTGCCTGCACTGCTGCAACGATGTTTTTGATCAAGATGTCCACCGCCTTGACGACGGTGTAAATCGCAACCGCTATGCCGCGGATCACACCCTCAATCACCTTGAACAGCGCCGTCCAGTCTTGGTCAGTGTCGAATAGATCGCCAAACACCTCAAGGATTGTTTGCAGCGCAGGCAGCAGTGCATCGGTCAGCTCGAGCCCGAAGCCTTGCGTCTTGATGCCCAGCTCGGTGATCGTGTCATTGAATAAATCCGAACGCGCTGCAAAGTCTTCGCCCACCTTGTAGGTGAACTTTTCCATGCTGGCCGCGCCTTCGTTCAGGAGCGGGATCAGGTCTGATCCCGACTTGCCAAACAATGCAACCGCCGCGGCCGCCTTCTGCGCACCATCGGGCATGTCGGCAAAGCGATCAGCGATCTGCTTCAGCGCCTTGTCTGCCGGCACCACCTGGCCGTTGGCATCCTTGATCGAGACGCCCAGCGCCTTGAACTTCTGCGTCAGCCCGTCATTACCCTCGGCGGCCTTGACCAGGTTCACGCTCAGCTTGGTCAGGCCTTTGCCAAGAGTGGCTTGATCAACGTCCGCCAGTTTGGCTGCATTGCCCAATCCGATCAGCGCATTGGCTGCAATGCCGGTCTTGGCCTGCAGGTTGAACAGCTCATCGCCTGCGTCGATGGATTTCTTGATGACAGCCGTCAGCCCGCCCACAATGGCGCTGCCAGCGATTGCTGCACCAAAACCAGCCACTGCACCTTTGAGGTTGTTGAACCCCAGCGCAGCGTTCTTTGCCTGCCCCTGCAGCCCCTGCATGGAGTTGCCCAGCCGGCGGATGTTGTTCTCGCCTTGAACGGCCGCTTTGATGCGGAGCATGGCATCCATGTTCATCGCCATGTCAGATGCTCCTGCTGTTGATCGAGACCATTACCGCTGCCTCCATCACCTGCAGGTCCTCCAAGAGCGCGCGAGGGTCTTTTACTTCGTACATCATAAAGAGCCAAGCCACTGCTCCATAGTCCAATCCCAGCACGCCGCTCATTGTGGTGCGCCACTGCGTCTGCACTCGCAAGAACATCTCTAGCACCGGCCAGTTTTCCTCCCATACCTCAAAGTCATCGGATCGGGGTTGCTCTGGCAGCGCCACTCCAAGGATGGCGGCATCGTCTTGAGTTTCATCTTTAACGCCGCCGCCGGCCCAATGCTCGGCGGCCTCTATCAGTTTTTTCTTTTGGCTCCTTTGATGCTGTCCATGTATGCCTTGAGTACAGCAATAGCCAAGAATGGCACCTCTAGCAATTCATTCAATCCCTTCTCGCTGAAAGGGATCTCATTGCCTTCGTCATCGTTGATGCCAGACCAACCAACCAGCACATCGCGAGCGATGTCGGTGATTTGATCCAGATCACCTAGATCTTCAAGCTTCTGCAGCTCGGCAACCATCGGACCGATTTTGCTTTGTGGCAGGCGCTTGAACTCACCATCAAAGGTCTGGCGCTCATGGCGGCCACCATCGATCGGGAGATCAAAGGCGACCGGCCATGAGTAGGTGCCAGATTGCTTAAGAACGAATGCCACGCGGATTAGGTGTAAGCGATTGACAGCTCATCATTGCCCGAACTGGTCGGAACCGCAATAAACGGCATGTTGAGCATCTGCACGCCATCCTGATCGCTGTAGGTCAGATTGCCTAGATCAGACTGCGCAGTGGTCACCGTGCATCGGTTGCCGGCAGTGGTGCCGTGCTGGAAGGTGATGCTGCCTGTGCTGCTGCCAGTAGCGATTCCAAAGAAGTCCTTGGCCGCAATGGTCGGCGCCTCGATCACAACGGTGCCGCTGGGCATCCGGTTGGTGATCAAGATCTCCTTTGAGCAACCCACCAGTTCGCGGTAGATCACATCATTGGCGAGGCTGAAGTTGTAGGACTGCAGACAACCGCTGTAGGAGAACGCCGAGAAGCTGGTGGTGTTGCCTTCCTTGAACAGGAGCGGAGCCGCCTGGTTGGCGTAGGTCGGGGTGGGCAACGTCTCGTCGGTTGGAGCGTTGTAGATCCCCGTCATCGTGAAAGCGATTGATGGGATCGCACCCACTTCGGCGCTGATGTCAAATGTGCCGCGGCAGCCCGTCAGCTTGTGGCGAATCCCGTCTTCGTGGTAGTAAATGGTAGAGCTTTCAAAGCCGCTGCTCTCGGGCGCATAGGTGGCGCTGGTGCTGGTGACCAGCGTCTCGCTAAGGCCGCAGCTGCGCAGCACTGGGCCATAAGCCGGAGCGGTGCCTGCCGTACCGGAGCCAGCCAGCTCAACCTCAAAAGTAACTTCAACCCGAGTTTGAGCCAGCAGTTGATCAGCTTGGCCCATGTATGGGCGCACCAGGTCGCGGTTCACCGTGTCGGCAACTAGCGGCTGGATCTCAAGGTTGCGCACCAAGATCGCGTTGCTGGCCCCACTCGGCGTCGAGTCGGTGCCGTAGGTGGTTTCAATCTTCGCCAGGATCAGGCGTCGGCGAGTCAGAACTGATGCCATTAGAGGCTACCTCGAAGGTTGGATGAGGGGCCGGCTGGGTCCGCTCGACGAGCTTTCGCTTGCCGGTTTTAGGATCGACCAGGTAGCTGCCGCCCTGGCCTTTGTGTTCGTCCACCATGATAGCTGCTAAGGGCTAAGGGATAAATCGGCAACTTTCGTCCGATACCTGACAGCGTAATCGCAGCTGATCACACCACTGGGTTGATCTGCTTCAACCAGATCAAACGACACCGAAATAGGTTGCACATCGTAGGCATAGCCGCCCAGTGTGAGATCGGCCATCACCTTGGCGTGCAAGCTTTGAACTGTTGCATCAGCGACTTGATCGGGGATGTCGCCGCGAACAATCACCGAGATGCGAACGGTCAGGGTCCAATCCAGCGTTGGGAGGCTGGTGTTCTGCTGAGCGTTATCACTGACAGGCTCGACCACGATCGCCGGCAGTTCGCCTCTGCTCATTGGTTCAACCCTGCTGCGATAGATCCGCGTGCTAACTCCTGTGGTGCCCGTCAGTGCGGTGCGGATCGCCGCCAAGATGGTTTCGCGTTTGGTTGCCATGGGTTAAGCAGATGCAACTTGAACGACAGTACAGATGATGCCGGGGATGCTCGGATGCGCGAACGGGCTGGTCTGGGCTACTTCAGCATGGATGTAGGCTGCCACGTTGCTGGTCGCCCACATCAGCTCGAGGTAGTCGTTTGTCGTCACGCCCAGCACGAAGTTGACGCAGCCGATCACGTTGCCATCAACGCTGCCATGTCGGGCAATGACGCTAAATCGGCTGTCGCTGGCGGGCACATCGGCGCCGTTCTTGCGGAGCCAGACGTTGATGTCGTGAATCGAGTTGTCGGTATTGCTGAATTGAATCGAGAACGTGATGCTGTAAATGCCGGGATGATCGAAAGTGATCCGCTCGTTTGAGATAATCTTCGTGCCACGGCTTGTCGTATCAATCTGCCGCAGCTTGATCGCATAGGCCGTATTGGCAAGGGCTGCCACCTGCGAGGTCTCATCCCAGAACGAGCCCCAGTAGCCAGGGTTCCCGAAGTAGGGCAGGCCAGACCATGCCGTGCGGCCATCGCCAATCTTCAGGTTCTCAGTTTCGCTTTCAATGCCAGGCTCACCAGCCAACACCACTGGGTTGAGTGCTGCCCATTGGCTGCGTGTGTTGACCTTGAAGGGGCCACTCATGTCTTTTGCAGTGCGATCTGAACAAACTTGCCATCGTCGATCAACATCGTCTCTCGCACCGTATAGGCCACGCTATCAACCGTGATCGAGTTGCCACGAATCAAGCTGCCAAAATTGGATGTGCGCGCAGTCAGCGTGTAGTCAGTGCTAAGCACCATGCCATCGCTCAGGATCTGGCTCGGCATATCCAAGATGCCATTAGCAGTAACGGCGCCAGCTGTGCAGCTGACGCCGAAGTCTGCAAGGAAGATGCTTAGGTCTTCCGTAAACGCCATCAGCTGTACTTCTTGGAACCCAATCCGACAATTGCTACAGCGCCGGCACCAGTGCCGCCTGCAACCGTGACCACTGCCTTGACAAACCGCTTCATGTCGTCAGCGTTGACCGAGATCTTCTGAACAGATGCGGTGTTAGCGGTAGTGATTGTGAACGCGCCGCCGGTTACATCGGTGTAGGTCCCACCTGATGTGTCGGAAGCGGTCAGCTTACCAAGGTAAGTAATGCTCGCGCCGCCTGCTTCGGCGCAAAGGATCACAGCGATGTCGCCTTCATAATCCACCAAGTCAATGGCGGTGCTTGCGGTGACAGTAGCTGTCACCACATCATTAGGCAGGAAGTTAAGGACCTCAGTTTTGGTCCCAAGATTGAGAATGGTCATGGCTTAGCCCTCCGTCGGGGGGATTGTGGTTTTGGTGCAGGCTCAGGCTGAATTGCCTGAACAATAGTGGCTGCCACGTTGGCAACCTCGATCGCCTTACCAATGCCGATCAACAGCCTGGCGTCAGAGGGGGAAGCCTCGATGACCTCCCCAATCCGAACCACCTGGCCCGCCAGCATTGTTTGCCGTAGGACCTCGATCAACATGATCAGAGGGTGTTGTTGCCGCGGCTGAAGGATTCAGGATGGCGAACAGCAATGTCCACGTCCTGCATTGCCACAACGCGCACGGTGCCCGATGTGCTGTGGGTGTAGGGGTCCACCATCAGATCCAAGCCGGAGAAGTAACCAATGATCAGATCGGCAAAGTTGCCAAACCACAGATCATTAGCTGCCACCTGGTTGGAAAGCACGCCGGGGTAACCGTTGACTTCGCCATTCTCCATGATGAAGATGCCGGAGCCCGCGTCCTTCTTCGTCGTCTTCAGGTTGCCGCGCATAGCAGCGTTCATCAAATAGACAGGGTTGCCCATCAATGCGTTGGCGGTTGCCACGTCGCTCTCAAGCGCCACCACCTCAGCGAAGGTAGGAGCATCATTAGCGAAGTCTTCGGTGTTGATGCCGGTGGTTAGCTTGAGGCCGAGGGGCTCGCTGTTGCTACCGGTGCCGTAAAGGCCAGACAGGTCAATCTTCAGGGCAAGAACAGTGGCCAGATCGGTGCGGATCATGTTCTCCACGTCGATGCTCGACTGGAGCATCAGGCGGCGGCTGTAGTCAGTGAAAGCGGCAACCGTTTTAGGGGTCAGGCTCACCTGATCAACAGTTTGCTGGCTCTCGGTAGGCGAACCAGATTCAGCCACCCAGTAGGCGGTGCCAGCGCCGGATTGGCGAGGGATGGCAACGTTGCCGGTAAGGCCGGTCAGCACGGTGGCGCCAGCTTGGTCCAGTGCCGACGCATTGCGCAGCAGGTCGATGAAGCTGCCAGCATCAAGATCAGTAGCAACCAGGTTGCCGCCAGCTGACGCAGTGCCAACGTTCAGGTCACGGCGCAGCACATCCTGAGGGATGGTGATGCCACGCGATTGACGGCCCAGCTTTGCAGCTGCAGCGTCAGATGCTTCGATCTCAAAAGCAGCAGCCTCACGGGCTGAGCGATCGGTCGGGTTGGCTAGATAGTTGATGGCACGCAGGAAGGAGAACTTACGGCTCTCCTGTGCGGTAAGGCCAATTTCAGCGGCGCTCATGTTGACAGGCTCCTGTTGAATGTTCATTTTGTCAAGAACAGCAGCCCGTGCCTCGTCGATTGAACGACCAGACTCGACCAGCTGGCGGCCCAGCTCGCCCATGTTGTGCTTATCGCACATGGCAGAGATTTCAGCAATGCGGGAGCGCTCAGCCTCAACGGCTTCGGCCCGCACCACGGCCAGATCGGTGGCGTTGGTTTCCATTGAAGGAAGGGGATCAGGGGATGGTGCTGCCGAAGCAGCGGGTTTTGTGGGCGTCAAAGCGCGGCCGATGCCCACGGTTTTGTCAGCAGGAACGCTGACGATCGACACCTCGTAAGGTGCCCAGGCAGTGGCAACAAAGTCACCGCTGCCGCGCTCCTCCATTTTGTCAATGGAGTAGCCGAAAGACACGTTCCGTAGAACGCCGTCCTTCACATCACCCAATATCTCTTGGGCAAAGGCATTGCGGCTGAACCGCACCCGCGCATAACCGCGGCGCCCTTTGCTGTCGATTCTTGCGCCCTCAACAACACCAATCACTCGGTCCGGGTTGTGGTTAAACAGCAACGGCGCGCCATCGTTCAAGCGGCTCAAGTCAGCCGCGCTGGCCTCATGGCTCAGGATCTCGTTGCCGAAGTAACGAGCAACGGGGAACTCAGAACTGAACGGGAACTCGTAGGTGCGATCCTCCACCTCGTCAAAGGTGGTCAGTTCAGCGCGTTGATATTTGCCGATGCCAGTCATGGCCCGCAGTGCGTCGATCTTGGTCAGCGTCGAGAACTTATGCCCAACCATCGTCTCGGTCGCCTCCCAGCCTTCATCGCCTTCGCTGTAGATCCTGATCAGCGCAGCCGGATCCTCAAGGGTGGCTTCAATGCTGAACTCAGTCCCAGGCACATTCAAGCTGCCTTCTCGAAGCACGTTTTCAATTCGGCCCCGCGCTGTGCCACCGCTTGAATCCCACTGAACGAAATCACCATCGCTCAATTCATTAGGTTCAGCCCGGTCGGCAGCCATCGCGCGATCTTCTTGCAATGTCTTGATTCTATCGGCTTTTGCGCTAGCCCATACTTGACCATCATCTCCACCCCATGCCGCCCATGCAACACGGCCAGGTGATGGATAGCCGTCTTCATCAGGACTAAACCCTTCGCCTTGCTTATCGACTTCATGCCTGGCGAACCAAGCCGCCATCGTGATCACCGTGTCTGGACTCAACTCATCGCCGCTCAATATCTGGCTGGCCCGGTTCGCTGCCACCTCAGTGCCACCGGGCTCGCCGTCAGCTTTCCACTCGCGGTAACGCTCCGCTTCGGTGCGCATCCCATCGGTTGGCATCAAGTTGATCTCAGTGCCGTTGACGTTCGCCATCAATCCTCTGGATCCTCCAGCGGATCCTCGAGCACTGATAGCTCTTCGTATTCCTCGTCTTCCATTGATGATTCGGTTTGTTCAAACGCAGGCTCAGCACCCATTGGCATGAATGGCTGGGACACCCCGCTGCCGTTCACCTCGCTCGGGTCAGTGTCTAGCACGATGTCCAGCTCGTCAAGTTTGGCCAGCTCTGACTGACGCTGCGTCAGCACATCATCCAGATCCCCACCCTGTTCGCTGATCACTTGCGCCAGCGTCTTGAACCCGCATCTCACGGCCGCCTTATAAGCCTCCACCTCACGCTGCGGATCCACCCACTCCCAGCTGCGGGGCACCCACTTGCTAGCCCGGTAGCGGTCAGGGTTGGTTTCGTAACCCGGCAAATTCAGCGCACCGCTAAGCACCGCCATCTCAAGCCATGCCTCAAACACCGGCTGGTGGAAGTTCTCGATCATGTACCGCTGCAGCACCCGATAGGTGTCACGCTCCTCAAGAAGGCTCAGCCGGCTGCTGCTGTAGTTGCTCTCGCTAAAGTTTTTGCTGATGCTCTCGAAGCTCACACCCACGCCAGCCGCCACGGCCCTCAGCATCGATCGGGTGAACGGCTCAAGCTGACCATCAGGTGCATTCAGATCAGGTACTGTCACGCTCTCGCCTGGTGCCAGATACTTGAACACGCCTGGCGTGAACTCACTCACTCGCTGACCTTCGTAAACCTCATCACCCATCAGCTCGCCTTCTGGCGATTGGATGAATCCCATCAGTGCACTGCTGGCCCGTGCCCTCACCAACTCGGCTTCCTCATAACCCTGCAGCATGTGAAGCCGCATCAACGCCGACGCAAACCACGTCACGCCCCTGGTCTGCCCCGGCCGCTCCGGCAGGAACAGATGGATCACCTCATCAGCAGGCACCCGGATCTTCCGGCCATTGGTCCGAGGGTTACCCGCATAGGTATCGCCCGGATGGTTCGCGTAGAAGTGATACGCCTGCGGCCGCAGATAACCATCCACCTCGATGCCCATCCGAACCGTGTTGCCGGCCGCTGCCTGCGGCACCTCGTCATCGATCAGATAGTCGGCCTCAAGCACCTGCAATGCAAATGGCACCCGGCTACCGCCAAATGATTGGCGGATCATCCGAATAAACACCTCACCCGACTCGGCCATGCTGCGCGCCAGCAGGCGCTCCATGTCGTGGAAGCCCAGAAGCCCGCTTACATCGCAGCGGCTTTTGTGCATCCACCGCTCCCATTGCTCATGCACTTGGCCATTGATCACCTCATCAAGGCGCCCGCCGCGCAGCATCTTGATCTGACCTTGGTGCCGGATCCCATGGCCGATCACATTGTTCTGGATCGCGCGCACCGTTTGCCTTGCGTAGTCGTTGTCACGCACCAACTGACGCGCACGGTTGCGTAGTGCCTTGAAGCTCGACTTGATCTCGCTGTCAGCGCTGGTGCCACTTGTCACCCAGTCAGCAGTCAACCGGCTAACGCGTGCGCCTTGATAGGCCCGACGCTTTGGCCGCAATGGCTCAAAACCCATCGCCCGAAACAACCGCGTGCGCAATCCCATCAGAACCTCACGAACAGATTGTGGGGATTGCCAAGGCCGTTAGCGATTAGGTCCGCCATTTGCTCGCGCTTCACTTCAGCCTTGAGCTTACTTTCAAGCTGCAGCAAATCGGCCATATCGTACTTCTTGAGGTTGCGGTTGCCGATCGTGTATTCCTTCGCAACACCGCCAGCCACAATGGCGCGGATTGCTGCCTGCACGGCTACAAGGTCCTGCTCTGCCTGCGACCGTCCATCAACCGCTCCAGGTGTGCCGCTATAGCTCAAGCTGCGCAACACCGTCAGCTGCCCAGATCCCATCGTCACCGTGCTGCCGGTCTTGGTAGCAACCGCTTGCCAATACCACTGCCCAGCATTCAAATCAATGCTGGTGCCAGCAGCAATCGTAAACTCCCACCCAGTCCCGTAAGCGCTGCCGACCACCGTTGCGCCTTCCGTTGCCGTGTTAGTCCGCAGGTAGTAAGTCAGCGTGTAATCGGAGCTGCTGATCGCATTGCCCAAATTATCGGCACCAGGTACATCCCGCCACTGGATCGTGTCGCCTGCTCTAATTTCGCTCGGGATGTTCACGGCCTACCAGTTGCTGACGAAGCCACTGACAGCTGCAGGAGCCGGCTGTCGTTTCGATCTTAGCGGCGGCGTCTTCCCATGCTCGAGCTGATCCGCCAACTGCTGCCACATCGTTGCCCGGTTCATTCGTCTTGAGAACAACAGCATCGCCGCATACGCATAGACCACACAGTCCAGCGCTTCGTTTCGATCACCTGCTTTCTTCACCCACTCCCGAATCGGGAAGCCGCGGTGGTAACGCAACGCCTGTCGTTCGCTGGTCAACTGCCTGAAATACTCCTCATCCGCTGCCATGCCGAAGTGCAGCGTCCCGATGCCGCCTGCTTCGTTATGCCGCAGCCGGCCAAACAGCGTTGTCTTGATCGTGTCAGTACCCAGCTGATACAGCGTCACACCACGTTTCAACACTCGACCCTGCCAGCTCACATCCACCTTGTTGCCTTTGCCAACTGCTGGGCTGTTGCGCCTGCTGCTGCCCTTGATCGCCACCACGTTTTGCCGTACGCGATCGCGCACATATCGATAGACCTCATGGGTGCAGTGGCCACCACTATCCACCGCCACCTGCGACACCTTCAACGCCTTGCCTCCAGCCGTTGCCCATTCAGTCACCAGCACCTGATCCAACTGCCCCCACACTTCCGTCTGCGTTGGATCACCCATCAGCTCTTGATGCCAGATCATCCAACCCGTTTCACCTTCGCCCCAACCCCACACGCTCACCGCTAAGCGATTGTCCTGCACGTCAACGCCACACGTCAGCAGCACCACGCCAGCGGGGCATGTGCCTGACTCATACGCCAACCGCTTACCCATCAACCCATCAGCACTCACGGCCGCGGCATAGTCCTCCTCCCATGTCTCGGCCAGCCTTGTGTTAACAAACGCCTTCAACGCCGGCGCATCTGATTTGGCCCGCAGAAAATCATCCACCAGCTGCTCCCAACTGCACCACCCGAGCGGGCTATAAAGCCCCGACAGTTGGAAGCCAGCTGTTCGGCCATCGCTTGGCGCCGTCGCGCGCCACTCACCAGCCGACAGCATTGCCGCTTTGTGGTTTTCCTCAAACCGCTCACCGCAGTGCTCGCACTGATAGCGCACATCACCCGGCCGCTTTGCGTCCCATTTGAGCCGCGGCCATTGCAGCCACTGCATCCCACCGCAACTAGGGCACGGCACATAAAACCGCCGTTGATCGCTGCGCAAATACTCCGCCTCAATCCGGCTGAAGTCCTTCACCGTTGGCGTGCTAGTCAGCAGGATCTTTCGCCTAGCGAACGTCGTCGTCCGTCGCTCCGCCAGCGCCACCGGATCGCCCTCGCCGTCCACGTCACTCGGGAAGGCATCCACCTCATCAGCAAACAAGTAACGGCACGGCGCCGATCGCAAGCCCGTCGCACTGTTGGCTCCAGTCAGCAGCATGATCCCGCCGCTGAACTCTTTGCTGAACATCGTGTTGCCCGAATCCCTCGCCCGTGCTGGCGCAATCTTCGCCGCCAAGCATGGCGTGTCGGTGATCATGCTCTCAAGCCGTTGCTTGCTCAGGCGCTTTGCCATCTCCACCGTTGGCTGTACGCATAACATCGGCCCCGGCGCATGGTCGATCACATAGCCCAGCCAGTTGCTGCCAGCCTCGGTCTTGCCCGTCTGTGCCGCGAACATCATCACCACACGCTGCACCGGGCTGTTGCTGCTCAAGCAATCCATCGGCTCCCGTAAATACGGCGTCCGCCCCGTGCGCCACGGCCCAGGCTCAGCGCTTGCCTTGCTGCTCAGCTTTCGGTAACGGTCAGCCCACTCGCTCACCGTCAACGGTTCCTCAGGTCGCAGGCCCTCGAGGAATCCGGTTCTCCATGGATTACCCATTGCTCAGCTCCACCAACGCCGCACGATGCTCATCCGTCAGCACCGCATGGATCCGAACCGGATCCGTCTCACCTGCTAGCTGGTAACTCAATCGATCCGCCAGGTTGGCCAGTGCCTCGCGCACGCTACGGCCCAGCGCAAACGATTCCTTCTGCACATCCACCGCAGGCACCAGCTCCTTCCGTTTCAAATCCACCTCAAGCTTCGCCAGCTCCGCTTGGTAATGCTCACGCCTTGCACGGCTTTCATTCAGTTCCGGGATCTCATCATCGGGTAACCCAGCTACCTGCTGCCGCAACTCACGCGCATCCTTAGGCGGCAATGGCTCAATCAAATCTGGTTTGCTTACCTTTGCGTTGTGTGTTGCTTTTGTGTTTTGGTTCCAAAGTTGCAACGCAAGATCACGATCCAACCATCGCTTGCCATCCTTTTCAATCACTGCATCAGCAATGCGGCTCTTCGTCGCTGCTGTAACCGTGCCCTTAGCGCAGCCTTTGATTGCGGCAAACTCGCTAAATGTGACCAGCACTCTGTTGTTGACTCTTATCGTTCACTAATAGCATAGTGAACTGTTGAACTATTGAACCGCTGGGGACGTTGTGTCTCATGCGTCTTACGTTGAGACTCGTTTGAGACCATTGCTTGCTGACGCTAGCCAAAGCGAGGGCGTGGGAATTACC
>Ga0208800_1000024_pt1 | contig 37898 bp, 52 predicted proteins | sample ColrivemetaGS541_FD_187619 | JGI IMG/M metagenome (GOLD analysis project Ga0208800, IMG submission 187619) | Estuarine microbial communities from the Columbia River estuary - Freshwater metaG S.541 (SPAdes) (version 2) | ecosystem: Environmental > Aquatic > Marine > Intertidal zone > Estuary ...
ATACTATTTAATTTTTTGTATATAAAAATTAGCCTTTAATCTGTGGATAAATTATTTATTAACTTTAAAAAATTCTTCTGCAAACTTCTGAGAGCATAAAGATCTAAATTCCATATCACTATCTACATTAGTAAAACAATCAAATTCTCTGATAAATTGTTTATGTGATTTATGCATAAATGCTAGTGACGGTTTACCTCTATTTGGACGAGTATACAATCCTTTTATCTTTGGTACATCTTCCCAGTTAGAATATATCTTTTCAGGTATATTAAATTTACCCCATAATGCAGTATGTTTAGTCCAAGGGCTACCATATTCCCAAGGCTGATAAGTAAACTTTGGCTCTCCTAAATATTTCTTTAATACTCCTTTTGCTGGATTTTCTATAACCCAAAATTTTAGTTTATTTTGTCCGACTTCATTTATTATTCTGAGACATTCCCAAACAAGTTTAAATCCCTCTTCAGGATTACGAGCTTTTCCGCTACTTCTAGCAGTTGAAAATTCTAAGCATACAGGATTAGCAATTATTCCATAAACATTTTTGGGAGGATGATAGTTTTCTACTCCTATATCTTTACCAATACAAATAACTTTATATCCATTTTGTTTATAGATTTGTGTATCACTTCCTGTGTCAGCACATAAATGTAAAATTGTTTTCATATCTTTTATTTAATGTTTATTAATTCTAATTCCCAATTATCTTGTAATTTCATTACCACACTTCCAAATGCTGGTGAAGATCCTTTTTTACCTAGACCACTTTGAAAGTTAATTCTTCCATTAGGTATATATATTCTCCCCCCCCCCCCACGGAATTATGAAATCGCTGAGTAGTAATAAACTCAATAGGAAATAAAATATAGATTTCATTTTTAACTTGTTGATAAGTCTCCCACGCTTTAATTAAAAATTCGTGCTTTCTAGTAAAAGGTGGATTGATCCAAATTCTTTTATGTTTAGTCCAATCTTGTATTAATCCGTCCGTCTCTATTGTATCGTAATTTATAAGATTAAATTCTTCTGCTTTTTCTTTTGTAGTTGCTGGATCATAATCAAATTTACCAAATCTTTCGACAAATTCTTTAGGGGTATAATATTCATTATCTTTTGTAAATTGTACGCTGGCTTTTGCCATAATTTTATTTAATTAAATATCTTATTAATAATATTATTAATGTTGCGCTTACTCCCATTAGAAATGGTAAAATTGTGCGATAAATTAAAAAGTCTTTCATATATTATTTTACTTTACAATTTTCATATCTAACCCATTTAACACATTCATCTTCAATATTTAGCCCTATTAATTCTTCTTGAAAATCTACACTATATACAGGATAGCTTCTACCTTTATAATCAATTAAAGTATTAATATTAAATTGTGTATTTTTAAATTCTTCTTTTGTCATAATTTTAATATATTAGTTTACTTCGCACATAAGTTTGTAATTTTCTATCTTGAATAAAATATAAATGATGTCTGAAAGCATAAACCTTTACTGTATCATTTTCTCTTAGATGTTTTTTGAGTGGTGGTAGTTTTTTTGCAAATAAAAGCCATATTAGACTACCATTTCTTAATTTAAGACGATTTTTAAAATGTTGTCTTTTTTTATTGAATAGTGCTATAAATTTTGTCATAGGTTTAATTTATTTTTTTACCTGTTAATTGTTCAAATATTTTATTATTTCCATTCATTAAAGCAATATATGCTCCGTGTAGTATTGTTTTATGTTTTAGACAATATCCAATACCATTTATATCTAAATCAGGACTTAATCTTCCTATTGCTTTTTTATTACAGATGTAGCAATTCATATCTTTAACTATTATTAAGTTTTACTAATTCTAAATATATTGCCCATAACATTATAAGTATAATTACTGAATAGTTATGGAATAATATATTTACCATTGATACAAATCCTAATAATACAGGCATAAACATTTCTTGTTTCATATTTTTATATTTTATTTAATAAATCATCTAAAAACTTTGATAAGAATATTCCTGTATCTTCTGTTTTTGTTCCATTGAATGTTCTTATACTCCAGTCAGTGAATATTTGAATAGTATCTTTTATTTTGTTTCTTTCATCTTCTCTTGCTTCTTGTTCTATACGAGATATGAAGTCAATTAATACATCTCCTGTCTCTAATTTTCCTCTGTTTCTTAAATTTAAAAATTCTTCTTTCCAGTTTGTTTTCATATTAGTTTTTATTAATTTTATTGTATGGAATATGCCCCTTTTTGAACCAATAATCTGATAATTTACTTTTAACAGTTAATCTTTCCTGTTGTCTTCTTTTATCACTTTTTGAAATTTCAGATAATCTCTTTTTATAACATATAATACAGTAGTTTTGAGGATTAGTATGCCCATTTTTTTTTATATTTTTATTTCTATACCAAGCTGTATCATTACCACATTCTATACATTTTGGAAAACCTCCTTTCCAATTAGGATTATTTTTACCTTTAAAATACTCCGACATACATTTTGTCATTCTATAAACATTAGTTTTATTATCATAGTATTTACCACAAGTTTTTCTATTTAAAAATTTTTTTATATCTTCAACAGTTCCATTCTGATATTGCTTTCTTTCTAATGTTTTACTACAAATAATACAATTTGGTGCTTTTAATCCCTCAAAGATAGTATCTCTATTTCTCATTGCTCCACGAGAATAATTAGATTTTGTATAACTATTATAATATCCTGTTTTCATATTAGTTTAGATTAATTTACTATCTTCTTCTTTTTGAACTTTAAGCTTTTTTTTGAAGTTATCCAAGAAAGCAATAGCTTCTTCTTTTTGAACTTTAAGCTTTTCTTTGAAGTTATCCGAGAAAGCAATAGGTTCTTCATTTTGATAATTTTGTTCAGCTATAAAAGTTTCTTCGTGACAATTTACACAATGACCACTATATACTTTACAACCACAATCTTCACAATACATATTTAATTCCCACCTATTTAATGACTAGTGGAGTCGTTAATTAAATTTATGCTTACAATTAAACATTTTTTCTAATAATTTTACTTGCTCTTTCCAAAATTTTATATTTAAGATCTGTTTTTAATAATCTATTTATAATCATCATAGATTTAATCATCTTGTCCGTCACCTCCGTAAGGATCACCATCATCTAGCGAGCAGATACAATCTTCGTCTTCAAATCCGTCAGGCTCGTTATTTGTGTATACCACTCTCTCAGTTTTCCCTGTCCCATTACATAAGCTACACGCCTCTGTAGTCTCACACTCTCGACCGCAGTTATCGCACCTTTTAATCTCGCTTTCTTTATCCTCATCATAATCTGAGAAAACATCCGCTCGGCAACAAGTTGAGATTTTTTTTGTTTCATAATTTTTTATCATATTATTGTTTAAAATATTCTCTTTTATCTTGTAATCTAACAGATCTCACAAATCCAAATATAGCCTCCTTAAATAAATTCGGATACTTACTATCTTTTAAATAATAAGCAATTATCTTATCGTTATTTAAGGCTTTTTTTATATCTTCATCAGTTTTTATAGCCATAGATTTATTTTACTTCTGCGTTAATAATAATATTATGAGACTTACACATTTGATCTTGCCATCCAGTAATAAAGAAATTACTATATGTTTCTGATTGTTTTTCTAAAGTTATACAGTCATAGATCTCACTTTTATCCATTGCTTTTGAAATAAAAGAAACGATTATAATTAGTGCTACGATTGATAAAATTATTCTTGCGATTGTTTTCATAAATTTGATTTATTTTTAATATTATTTTTGTATGTTTGTATTATACGGCTAGTCGCATAATATTGCAAGTACTTTTATAAAATAATATGTGGATAAACTATTTATGGGTTGATTTTATTAACTCTATTGAGTTTTGAATATCAGCAGTTAGATAATCTTTAAAACCATTTGGAAAAGATTTTGTCACTTCTTTTTTAAGAGTTTCATTTGTGTACTCTATCCATTTTTTCCAAGCTTCCTCGATGTAAGCCTGATTAGTTTCTAATATTTGTAAATAGAATTTTTCAAATTGATCCATAAATTTAAAATTATGATTGATTATTAATTTTTATAAAAGCACGCTCAGGATCCATATAGCTATCACCTTTTGTTGGTACCTGAGTTTCTGACTTGATAGGATAACCCATATCTTGTCTCCAATTATCCTCTTTAATTCCTCTATGCTTTGCTACTTCCCAGTCTGTAGGATAATACATACCCTGAGAGTTAAATTTTGCCCTCCAACGCTTAATATCATCCTCACGTGGTAAATCGTATAACTTAGTAAGTACGACAGCGTAGTCGCCAGTTTTTTGGCTTTGGACTAACATTTGAGGAAAATAATGTTTCCAAATTTCTATCATAAGGGTAATATCACTGTTTCTTGTGTCAGGGATATTTCTTAAAATAGTTTCTACCATTTCTTTAGTTTTTGTTTTCTTCATAAATTTTTATGCTGATAGTTTTTTATAATTTTCTCTTAATTTATCTAATTTACTTTGTAAAATATATTTTTCTTCACTTGATAAAGGTTTATGATCTAAATCATCTTGCATTTCCTTTATTTTCTCCATCACAGTATTTCTTTCACCGTGAATAGCTTTAGAAATGTGTTTATCTTCTTTCTTCTCAAAATCATTTAGTGCGAATAATCCTCTGTAATTATTCATAATTGATTTTGATATTATCTTTTCTTGATCTTGCTTTGAGTATTTACTTAATAATGCTAATTGTCTCTGTGCTGACATTTCAGTATTTGATTTATCAGCTTCCCTATTTCTGTACTTCTCCCAATCCTCCCAAGCTGTTTTATTTAACCACTCAGGATATTCTTCTTTTGGTAAATAATAAATTTCTTTTTTATTACTTTTATTTAAGTTAGAATTAGAGTTAAGATTAGAGTTTAAGTGCGATAGTATATCCATATAGTATGTATAGTCTATCACTTTAAGCTTCTCTAAGACAGATTGTGGTATCTTTTTAAGGTTGTTTTTGATACCCTGATTAACTTTTGGATTGTCTTTTTGATATTTTATGAAGTTTTTTATACATAGCCACCCATCTATGTAATACATCTTCTTATCGTTCCCAAATTTAAGTAAAATCCTCTTCACTAGATCTTTAAACTTAGGCTCCTTTTCTTTATCAAAATTTAAATCCATCTCTATACGTCTTATTTGTATCTCATATACACCTGAGATATTAGTAAGAGAATTTGTTAAACAATAGACAAATAATAGTTTTTCATATGGCTTACTCTTTACAAGATAACTATCATCCCAAAAGCGAGTATTTACAATCCTTTGTTTATCGTTATCATTTGCTTTAGCCATATTTTTATACATTATATCCTTGTAATCTTTCTACTCCAGCATCGCTAGAAAATAGCATATCTCCTTTGCCTAGTAATTTCTCAGCTCCTGTCATATCAAGCATAACTCTACTATCTACTTCTTTAGCCATTCTAAAGACCGCTTTAGTAGGAAAATTAACTTTAATATCTCCTGAGATAATCTTAGTACTTACTCTTTGAGAAGCTATTATAATGTGAATACCAGCAGCACGACCTTTTTGAGCTAGTAATTGAATAGAATTATTAATCTGTGATTTTAGTTTAAGATCAGCAAATTCATCAATAAATATAAATTTATATTTAAAGTCAGCTGTCTCTCTAATACTTTTAATCTTAAGTTTTTTAAATGCTGTATATCTAAGCTCCATTTCATTTACCAATTTATCTAAACTTTCTTCTATTTTAAATGGATCACTTTGATACTCTACTACTTTCTTTACTCCCTCATATTCAGCTAATTCTACTTGCTTTGGATCAAAAACGTGTAATTCTACACTATCAATTTTTAGTAATTGTTTAATTATAGAATTTAAGAATACAGACTTACCTGACCCTGTAGATCCAGCTACTAGCATATGTGGAGCTTCTCTGATATCAAACATTCTGCGAGTATTATAAATAGTTTTACCTATATCTAATATAAATCCCTCAGGCTTTGATATCTTAGGAAATTCTCTCTCATCTCTTGGTATTTCAAATCCGATTAATGAAGTGTTAGGAATTGGCGCAAGTATTCTAATACCTGATTTACCTACTACCTGCTCTATATCTTTTACATAAGTTTCTATCTTAGACATTTTAATGCCTATACTTGGCTCATATCTGTATAGAGTTACAGCGCTTCCGTCTACTTTACTATCAAAATTAAGAGCAATACCGTGCTCAGATAATTTATATTTAATTTTTTCTTCAATAGTCATATCGTTGTAATTAAGTGATTTAGAAGAAACAAAATCTTTAGTAACGGTTTCAATATACTTTTTCATTACTCCGTCCTTTTCAATTTTCTTTCTTAAAAAATCTGTTATGTTATTAACTTTTTCAGCCTTAAATGCTTCTTCTCTTTCCTGTGTCTCATCTAGTCTATAGATATAAGCCATTATAGAGATATCTTTATCGTACATAGCATTTACATTTGGTACGTATACTTGCTTTCCTAAAAGAGCATCTGTCACATCGAAATAATATCTATAGAATAATTCAAAGATTATGTGATGATCTTTAAATACTATAGGAATATCTCTAAACTGTGGTGATCCATCTTTGTTTTTAGTAATTTTATACTCTCTAAATACCATCCTATCAGGAGTTTCTCCGTACTCAGCAGATACTAGGAAATAATAGAAAGCAGCTTGTATCATCTTTGACCCATCCAATAAATTATCTTCACTGGCATAGCTAGTAACAAATTTATGATCCCAAATTTCTACTTTGTCTTTAGTGTTTTTAAAGACTAGATCAGGGTATCCTTTTAATGGGATCGGTAACACTTTATTATCTACTTCTATTTTATGCTTTAGCATTTTATCCGCACAATAAAGCTCTTTTATATTCTTAGCTAGATTAAAATCTTTAACATAGCCATAATAAGCAAAAGCGAATTTTTCCTCTAAATCACTTCTAGATTGGATTGATGTTTTATTAAACTTAATTCCTACATCTGAATAACTAGATAGATAGGCGTGTCCTGCGTCATATCCTGTCTTTATAGCCTCTGTCTCATCAGTTGAGACTGGTATATCAGGATTGCCTCCAAAATACGTCTGTAGCCCTTTATGGAGCGATTGACCTAGTAATCCTTTAGCTGTATCTAGAGTATTTAGATAATCTCCATTTATGTAATTAACTTTAAACATAAAAGGATCAGATCCAAATTTTACAAAAGAAGAATTTGAGTAATGTTTAACTGGGAAATTACTATATTCTCCCTCTAGATCAGTCTTTTTAATTGACTTTACTATCTTTGGTATTTGTATCTTCTTTATTTTCCTCTGGGTTTGTGTTCTCGTCTTTTTCATTTTGTTGATTATTTAATAATAGATCTCCGACCTTTAATTTTGAATTTTCTAATAAATCTTTAGCTTCATTAATTCTGCTATCTTTATTATCCAATTCTATTGCTTTTAAAATTGTCTCATTCTTTGGTAAGAATTTACTTAATTGTTTAAGTACTGTTTTCTTCCACATAGATAATTCGGGATCGTTTTTTGGTTGCCAAGCAGAATATTCGCTGTCTTTACTTTTAGAAAACTCTTTAAACTTCATTATATCTGCCTTAGATAAAACTTTAAATTGTTTTTCTCCACTAGGTAAGACTGCTATTGCATATGCTCCTATAGCTTCTCCACGATCTCCAAATATATTAGGTTTGTGTATTAATTTAGGCTCTAATCCTGACTCATATTCAAAGATGTCATTTTTATATATAACATCTGGAATAATATTTTTAGTTCCAGCTCTATATAAAAGAGTATTAATTCCTTGATATCCCAATTGAAATCGAGCCTCTAATACTTTTATATATTTTTCTTTACCATTTTCATCTACAATTTTTTTAGTATTTAATGATGGTAATATATAAGCCTCTCCCGATATATTTGATGGATATAATTCAAATTGAGCACAATCCATAAAAGCCTCAAATAAACTTTCTCTAGTACATTCTTTTAATTTTGGAGTAGTACTTAGACAATATTTTACAGAGCTAAAAAATTTTAATACTTTTTTATTATCAGATTGGAAATAATTAGCAATAGATTTTTCATATCCCTTTTGTAGTCCAATAGTTATACTATCTACTACGCTTAACTGTGTATTACTATTTTTATTTTTTTCTGTCATATTGTATAATATAGTTGCTATCTTTATAATGATTGAGGCTTAAGACACTTACGGGTGTCTTTAGTTTTTATACGCCACCTCACGAGCGTTAATAGATTTAAATAAATTATCTAATCCATTTCTTCTTACACTTCTTAATTCTTCAGAAGTAGCTGACATTATTTTTCCATTGTACTTTTCTAGAAGAGTTAAAAATGTTATTGGTGTCTCACTATCTTTAGTTGTGATCTTTGGCATAAATTTTTAGTTTTCTTTTTTAGCATTTTTCCAACGCTTCTGCGCTAATTCTTTAAAGTGTTTTTTTCCGTACTTTTTTAATACTGATTTTCCTCCTTTACTTTGTATTGATACTTCTTTCATAAATTAAAAAATTATTTTTGTAAATTTATCGCACCGACCATCGATATAAGTATTATTGCAAATCGTTATTTAAAAGTCAATACGGCTAGTCGCATTATCTGTGGAAAAGTCTTTAAAATAGTTATAAAATAAGGATTGTATGATATACTATATATATGAAAAATTACTTAGTACAAGAAAGAATTTTATCTAAATATGGAAATAAAGAGACAGAGTATCGGGGAGTAAAATATCACTCTAAAAAAGAAGCAGAGTATGCTATGCTCCTCGATACTTTATTTAAAGCTAGTAATATAAAAGATCGAGTAGTTAATTATGAAAGACAAGTACCATTTAAAATTTATCTGAATGAAAAATATATTTGCAAATATCTTGCTGACTTTGTAGTTAAATATGCTGACGGAAGAGAGGAGGTTATAGATGTAAAAGGAGTACTTACTCAGACATATAAATTAAAAAAGAAATTAGTACAAGCTCAGTACAATATTGAGATCATTGAAGTATAAAAAAACGCTATCATTATGATAGCGTTTTTTTATTTTATTTTTATTCTTTAAAATCTAAAATATTTGTCAGATTATTTTTTACCCAAGTTCTTAGTACTGCTAGACCGTAAAGTACTGCTGATGTTACAGCAGAAATAATTACTTGTTTAGTGAAACTAAAATCTTGATTTAAATATCCTGATAGATTTAGTAAGAATGCTCCTAGAAAAACTCCTAGTGCTTGTACTAAATATTTTTTAAATTTAAATACGTATGCGTTCATATTATTTTATTTTAAATTACTAATAATTTCATTCGCCCTTTTTATCGACTTCACTCCAAAGGTTTTACCATTTAAAGTAACTACCTCATCTTTATAAGCCGATAATTCTCTTAATTGAAACTTTAATACAGCTTTTCTAGTTATTTCTAAATAGTTACCTGTATTCTCTAATATATTGCCGTACTTATCTTGTAAGATTGGCATATCTCCTGTGTATTGTAAAAATGTTTGAAGATCTTTAATTTCGTTACTTGATTTTCCATATGATAATGGATTAGTAAATACTATATTTTTTATTACATCTTTTTTCATTAATTTTGATCTATCGATATCAGGAGTATCAAAGTAAAAGTTTGTCATCAATCCTACCCCAATAATATTAGAGTCAAAAAATTCTTTTGTGATAAGTCTAATTCCATTAGAAGAAAGCCAAGATATCTCTTCTGTTGTTAAAATACTATTATCATCATAGTTATGAAGAAATCCCCAAGAGTCCTCCATAACTAAAAATTCTGTATTTTTAAATAAAATTCTATCAGTAAAAGCCCACCCGTGACCTACTTCTCCAGTAAATTTAGAATTAGGATTAGCTTTTGGTATTGATCTACACCATTCTTGATAAGTACATCTACACATACCGATCACAGCTCCAAATTTTTGAATAAGACCTGCTATATAATAAAAATCTTGTTTAGGATATGAGTATCCAGTAGGTACAGAGATATTATTTATAGACTCAAAATTAGCAGGTAGATCCAAATTATCTATTTGCTCGTCTGTTAGATTATCACTTGGAGATAAAGAATATTCGCAAGTATTTACAGTTTTTAATATATCCATTAAGTTACCTAAAACCATTCCTGCATTTGGCTTATTACTTCTAGATTTATATACGGGATTAGATGATAGTTTTACCTTTTTACCAGTAAAAGTAGTATAAATAGCCTCTAAAACTTTAGCTCCACCATTAGCCATACAAGAATTACCCTGTCCTTGATTTCTGAGATTATAATGTCTAATTTGAGTTATATTTGTAATAGTTCTAAATACTCCCTCGCTAGAGCTCATAGCTACTATTTCTTCAGTTTTATAATCTTTTAATTTTTCTTCTTCGGATCTAGTATCTTCTACTATACCGTTATAAATTACTTTTTCTTCTGACATATTATTTTAAATTAATTATTAATAATAAGATTTTTCTTTAGCTTTCCAAGCCTCAATATCACTCCAGCAAGGCTTACTAGCCTCCCAATCTTTAGTACCATTCTTATTATATAACAATAAAGCAAATTTTGTATTACCAGCTTCTGTGAATATGTCATATCCTAATGCTTTAGCTTCTGCATAATGGTATTTTTCATTTATTTGAAAGCGACCAATATCTCTAGAGTGTAAATATTTTATAGAGGTAGTAGATCCATCTTCATTAGTTATGATTTTATATCGATAGTTATATCCTATTTTAGATTGATTATCTCTACTTTCACACCAAGCAATGTCTAAAAGCACCTGTGGTATTTCAGACATTTTTTTGGTATTTTCTATACTAGAAGTGGCGACAGTATTTTCAGTTAGTATTACCTGTATATTTGTATCTATTCCTCCAGCTTTTTTAACTAAAAGAATAAATATTATAATTGTCAGTATTGTAGATAATAAAATCTTACCGACTTTTCTTACTATCATTATATATTAATTATAACATTTTTATATAGTGTCAATACAAGTAAATTTATAAATTTTCCTGTGGATAAGTAAACTTATTTTTTATTGATTTTTAATGGCTTTTTATATCCACCTCGTAATAAAGTAGTATCTAAAAGATCATTTTTAGCATTTTCAATTAATTGAGCTTTTTTCTCATCATTGACTCTTTTATAAGTAAATGAGGTAGTTAGAGTATTGAGTTTTTTAGAAAAATCATCTTTAAATTTCTGTATATTTTTCTCATATTTTTCAGGAGTACCAGCTTTTTGCATTTGCTCTTTATAAAGTTTTACTCTATCTGATGTTTTTTCTACATCTGTAATAGATGGAAGATTACCAGTACTTGATAATCTATTTAATTCTGTAATTACAGTATTTTCTTTAGCTGTTTTTACTCTAGATCCAAATAAGAAAGTAGATAATGCACTCTCTGTCTCTATTTTATTACCTAGTGTATCAGTCTTAATAGGTAGACTTTCTCTTAATATTGGCAGTTTAGATTGTAATTTTTCACTAGCACTTTTTGTATCATATTTTCTTTCATATTTATCGAAAGCTTTAGAAGTATCATAAACTATGGCAGGTATTACTCTTGATGATAGAAAATCTACAGCTGAAACTCCAGCTTCTTTAATCGTATCCTTAGTTTTTGTCTCAATATTTTTATCTACATCGGTAGCTTTTTGTATATTTTCTCCAAAACTATCATAAAGATCTTTCACCGCTTTATAAGATGGAAATTTTAATAATTGAGTACCCACACCCTGCCAATATTTATATGCGGTATTTACTAATCCATCTCCGTATTTACGAGCATACATAATACCGACTAGAGGAGCAGCTATCGCTCCGAAATAGTCTAATGATACCCATTTATTACCTATTTTAATTGAATTTGGTTGTGCATTTTTAAGAGTTAATAGTTCTCTCTCTTTAGCTGAGGTAGGATATTCTCCGATAAAGTCATCAGGATCAAACATAGAGCTAATAATAAAGGCTAGACTGAGCCCTAATCCTGATCTGACAAAATCCCTTACTACTTTCTTTAAAGGCTCTCTATTACCCATTTTTGCGCTCTCTAAGGCTCCTTTAAGATTAAAAGCTCCTCTAATTGCTGATACTCCTGATGCATCAATAGTAGCTCCGATAACATTCGCAGGAGTTTTAACAAAAGGCATTAATTGATCTCCAAGTCTTGTATCTCCAGTAGCTGTATTTAAAATCTTTCTTACAGCAAGAGCTAGAGTAGAATAATAGCTATCATTTTGATAAGTAGCATAAGAAGCATCCGCTAAAGCTTGAGCTCTTACATATTGTCCCTCTTCAGTTAATGGATTTAAACTTGTAGAGTCTTTAAATATTTCCAAAGCTTTGTTTTTTGCTTCTTCACCTTTTAATCCAAATTCTTTAGCCATTTTTGTAGAAGCTAAATTAGCACTATCAGCAAAATGAGCGGCAGAAAAAGCTACGTCAGGCGCTGCCATTAATTTTTTAAATACAAAATCTTCATAAAATCTTCCAATCTTTCTCACCGTACCCTTTCCCTCTGATTGTATATTCTGTTCTCCTAAAGTTTTTTGTGTATCATCTAAATGGATCATACGAGTCACATCATATCCAGTTTCTTTAAATACTTTATTAGCAAATTTAAAATAAGATTTAGCAAAGTCAGAATTTGTACCTTTAAATTGTCCGCTAGATAATCTTCTTTCAAATACTTGTTGTATTGCTTGTACTGAGTTTCCAATAATATTAGTCATTGGAGACTTTATAGAGAAAAGCATATTACCTCTAGCTACAGTAGAAGAAAGTATTTTTAATTTAGATGTTGGCGCTAGACTATTTAAATAATCAAACATTTCTTTTCTAGCTTTAAAATATTCTAAACTAGGTAATCCAAATTCATTATCAGATCCTTTTTGAGATATTTTTTCTAGATTATTTGCTTTCTCGGATATATTTTTAGCCTCTTCAGGAGAAACGGTTACACCTAGTTGCTCCGCTACAAGATCTGATAAAAAGCTATCAGCTTCTTTAGGATTTAATACCCCTGTCTCATCAAGATTATTTATAGTCCTCATTATATTTTTATATTTTGGAGTCTCTTTAGCTTTCGTACCAAATACTGTCTCAGCCCAATTTTTAAGAGCAGATTTTTGCTCAGAAACTAAAGCTTTTTCAAATAGAGTATTAACTCCTTTAGCTGTACCCTTATCTAAATATTTAGAAAATAACTCAGTTCTTTCTTTAGAATTTAACTCAGTTAATTGTTGAATATTAAACTCACCAGCTTTCGCTGCTTGTAATAATTTTTTACTAAATTCTTTTGGTATACAAAACATATATTTATTTTTAACAAGTTAGATCATCTATAATTTTTTGTGCTAGTTCGACATTACTAAACTTCTTCTTCATTGTACGTTTAATATTTTCCGTACCCTGATTTATTTTTTCATTTATTAATTCTGATTTTGGAGATTTATTTTTATTTAAAAATCTAAATCCCTCTTTTACGGCTTTTTCAGTTCTAGCCGCAAGTACTTGCTGTATAAAATAATGTGGAGAATTTTCATTAAATCTACCTCTTTCTGCTACTATTTCTTGTCCTCTACGAGTCTGTCTTAGTGATCTAGATTTTTCTACTTTAGCCTGTAATCCGTAATCTCCATCTTCTAAAGCTTTCTCAGCTACTGCGATACTGATAGCTGTCTCAGTTATTCCCTCAGGAGCACTTCTCATACCTAATGCTATTTTTTTAGCTTCTACTGGATTTTGATCTATAAATTCCAAAGCTTTAGCTGTATCTTTTTCTAGATTTAATTTATTATAATTAGCTTCTAGATTTTGATATTCATTTCCTAACCTTTCTTTAACACGATCAAAAGCACGAGACTTTTTAATATCTCCCTCAGTTTTTACAGGATTTTTGACTACTTCTTGTTGAGTTTTATTCACTATAACTGGATTTGTAGATTTATCTTCTTCATTTATATCTTCTTCTTTTGTACTAAAATCTTCATCATTTACAGATCTTATTTGATCTGAGTCAAAAGCTAATACTTCCTGTATATTTCTAACACCATCTTCTCCCTCTTTAGAGGCTACTACAATACCATCATATCCTTTTTCTTTTATATTAGAATTATAAATATCATTATAATTAATTAATGGTCTAAATCCATAATCTCCATCTGTTAGCATATTTTCTTTCATATTTAGATATTCAGCTAATTTAGTCTTATCAGTATAATCTCCAGTATAAAAAGGTTTTTTAATATCTAAAAATACTTCTTTAGTATTTTTTCCATAATTTTTTTGTGGAGTATCAGAAAAATAAAATCCTTTTCCATACATACCAGCATCTGTCTTACCAAATTCTTTTATATCAAATTTATCAAATTCAGCATCTGTATTATGATACATTTTCATAGGGAAACCTCTCTCATCTACTATTTTAGATGAATATTCAGGTTCAGTCTGCCAATCTCCAAACCACTTTTTGAAATTATCAGTCTTAACTATTTTATTTTCCTCTGTAGTTAGATGAATAGTCTTTTCAAATTTATTACTTTTTTGATTGTTTTCATATATACCACTTTTTTTATTAGCTTCAGTCCATAACTCTTTTAATTGTTCTTTAGTATAAATTTTATTAGGATCATATATCACATATTCTTCAAATCCTTGAGGATTTTTAAAATTTACTCCGTCATATCCTTTTTCATTTAAATATTCTTTAGGAGTTGAAAATCCCATACCGTCATCTAAAACATCTTGAAAATCTTGATCTTTTAATAACTCATTTCCATCTATATATTTTGTATTTGGCGTGTATACTTCCATTACAATATTCCCTCCAGCTACTTTAGCAAAGTTCATAGCGTGATCCTTATTAGGAGTTAAATAAATACCAAGTCCCCAGTCTGCGTGTTGTACTATTCCTGATTTTTCAATATCAAATTTTTTAAACTTCTTATTTGTACCGTGATATAAAGGCTCTCCTTGTGCCTTAATAAAGGCTTCTGCACTCTTATATTTCTTAGCCTCTTCAAATAAAGGATCCTTTACTGTCTCTTTATTATTTTCTACATTTTTCTCAGTAGTTTTTGTATTATTAGTTTCAGTTTTATTATATCCAAAAGTTTTAATATAAGTAGAAGCTTCTTTTGTAGCTTTTTCTTTTAAATATGCTCTAACTTCTGACTCTTTTACTTTAGTTTTTAATTTTCCTACTTCTATATTTTCGGTAGTACCATCTTCAAATTGTACTTTGGATTTACCAAAAGATGGTATAGATAATATTTCTCCATTTTTTCCATCTACCGATACAGGTTTTCCTACATAAGCACTTTCTAAATATTTTTTACCATTATTTATTTCTGTCTCTGTTAGATCTCCACTAATCGCTCTATTCCAAGCACTAAATTTAAGAGAGTCTCCCTTAGCCCCTCCCTCTATTCCATTATAATTACCTCTTTCTTTTCTATTTTTTATAATGTCATTTAACTGTGACTTTATAGAATTATCAGGTTCTATAGTTTTATTATTTAATTCAGTTTTTATTTCATTTAATTTTACAGTCTCTTCAGGACTAGCATCTTTAATTTGAGTATTTACCCAATCAGATACAGCTTTTTTACCAGCATTAGTAGCTTCTTCTTGAGATTTAAATAATTCATTTACTAAAAAATCAGCTTGTACGCTATTTGATCCAGTATCTATATTATAAGAATAAGAATATTTGCCATCAGGATACTCCACAGTTTCTACTGTAGCTAATGGATTATCTGATTTATTATCAGATATATAAACAGGACGTTGTTTAACAGCTTGCTCATAATCATTTAAATTTTCTTTTTCATTAGCTAATCTCTGAGCTAAATTCTGATTATTAGGATCTTTTTGTAAAAGATTTTCTAATTCAGCTACATTCTCTCTAGATTTAATTACATTAGTATTTATTTCTGCCTTTGTACCACCCAAATATCCAGCTCCTGTAGCTAATCCTGTCATTCCAGCACCAGCGATACCTCCTACTAAAAATTCTTGGATCATACCACCATTTTTAACATAATTCGTAACATCAGCTACTACTTGCTTTTTTTCTTCTTCTGTTTTTGCATTACCATAATCATTAGCATATTTTAAGAAAGTCTGTGCTGGTTCTGTAGTACCCTCTACCAAAAATCCTTTACCTGTAGATTTTAGAAAATTCTTTACTGATTTCTCTGCTCCCTCTTTTAAAGTTGATTTTAAAGCACTTTCTGCTATACCTCCAATTACACTATCTCCTACAGTATCGATGGCTATATCTCCTAAACTATATACTTTACCTTTATCTTGTCTTTGACTTTCTGCTGATATTCCAGCAAAATATGCTCCACCGACAGCTCTACCAGCAGCTGGACTTCTAGTTAAAAGAGATACTCCGACAGATAATAAAGCACCAATAGCAGATTGTACTCCACTATCTTGTACTCCATACATAATCTTTTCAAATTCTGTATTATTAGGATCTTTTGATTTTTTAAGTAAAGCCGAATATGCCTCATCATAAGTATCATCTCCCACAGATTTTATTGCTGCTATAGCTTTTAATGGAATATTAGAAGTATTATTTGCTATAGCTCCAGTTATCTTTTTACCAGTATCAGAATTAAAGAATTTCATTGTCGGAGTATTTGTATTATAATTTTGTATTACCTGTTGTTTTTCTTCTTCTGTTTTTGCATTCTTATATTTATTAAGATCGGAGTTAGATTTAAATATATTTGTTAAAGATGGGACTCCTATTAAATCACTAGCTTTAGTGGGAATAATTCCAAACTGATCTGCTACAAAAGAAAATTCATCATATTTTTTCCCAAAAGCATTGTACCAATCTCCTACTTTTGTAGCTATTTTTTTTACTATTGGCAGTACTACATCTCCAGCTTTTTGAATTAATGATTTGTCGTCTGTAGTAGAAGTTAATTGATCTTGTTTCCAATTATTATTAACGGGAGCAGCATTTGCAAATATATCATCAAGAGTACCTCCACTTTTTTTAGTTGTAGTAGTATCTAATTTTCTATTTACTATATTTGGATTATCTCCTGAATTTGCAAAGATATTATCTAATGATCCCATAATTTTATTATTTTAATGCTGACTCACTTAATGATACAGTATCGTAACTTGCTGGATTTACATATGTTTTACCAAATCTAATATCAAAATCAGTAGCCGTATATCCAGCTGCTACCCAAGCTCTACGAGCTGTCATATAATCTTCAGGTGCTACATATTTATCAGATCCAATACGAGAATCTAATTGTGAAGCCACTTTAGATGCATCAGATTTTACTACTTGAGCTTCTGTAGGTTTAGATCCTCCACTATTTGAAGTATCTACTTTTCCTACATACATACTTTTAGTACTTAAAGCTCCAGTAGTAGAGTCACGAGTAATAATATCTACATATTTAGATCCGTTTGTCTCTCTAGTTGTAGAGGTTACGATATCAGCTTTTGGATTTTTACTTTGGAAACTTTCATAAAATCCTACAGGAAGTCCTGATTGCATTTCTAACTTTTGGATTTGTAGTTTTTGATCTGAAGATAGATTAGATATACTTAATCCGCCATTTTGGATGGCATTATACATTACCTGAAGATTAGCTCTAGCAGTATCAGTAGCTTTTTCTTCATCTGATTTTTGATCATCCGCTATACCTTTTACTAGATTATACATCTGCATATTTTGAGTAAAAGCAGTATTATATTCGTCTGATGCTGTCTGATAATCTAATTTCTTTAAATTCATTATATTATTAACTACATCATATTTTGTCTTTAATTGATTAGTGATATTAGTTTGTAATCTAAGATTAGTAGCCAATCTCTCATTAGCTGCTTTCTCTTCTTCACTGACACGTCCCTCGATTACATTCATAGCTACAGGTTTACCTTGTTCATTATTTTTTTGTGCTGTAAAAGTATCTCTAATTTGGCTTTCCTCATCTTTAAGAGTATTTAATTGAGTTTCTAGATCATTAATTCCATATGAAGATAACATACTAGAATAGTCAGTATTAAAATTAGTGGCAGTTGGTTTTGCTGGAAGATTTTTATTTACAGCAGATTGAATATTATTAAAAATATCCATATAAGACTGAGTTGAAGATCTAACGGGTACATCTGAAAATTTAGCAGCATTTGCTTTATCTGTAACTTGTGCTCCATTAATATACGCATTAGCATCATTAATATTATTCACATTATTTACTGAAACTGGAGGAGTTACAGTACCTGCTGGCGTAACTGTCGAGGACGGTGTAACACTAGCTCCTGATGATCCCGATCCTGAGAGTTTAGCCAAAAGTTTTGTATTAATATCTGCGTTAGTACCAGCATTTGCCATAGATATATATTCTTGTGTATTTTTTACAAGTCCATTATCTACTGCTAATTGTGCTCTAGATGTTAGAGAGCTATCTTTATTATTTGATTTTAAATAATCTACTAATGATTGTGTTGCCATATATTTACTTTATTTTTTTATTGAAAACTCGGTATCTAATACTAAGCCTCTTCTTGATAAAATTTTTAATAAAAGTTTATCAAAAGGTTTAGGTTGTAGGCGATTATTTTTTGGAAATATTACTACTAGTCTTTTAGATAAATTATACTTCTTAAGAAGTTTAATCTCATCATCAAAATATGATTTTACTAGATTATCTATTCCCTTTTTTTTATTATTTACTGCTTTCATTTATTTATTTATTATATCACTAATTTATAATACTGTATGAGTAATTATTGTGGATACTCACACACTTGAAAAAAGAAATCATTATTTTCTAGAGATCCACTAGCATTGGCTAGACGTACTACAAAATAAGAAGAATTGAAACTTTCAATAGTCGCCCATTTTACTGTGCTTGCATATGGAGTAATAGTTATAAAATAATTAGAATGTCCTATAGAATGATTAACTTGATATCTACCAGTACTAATATTAGATACTGAAAATCCGTTTTGACTACCTCCATAAATATATCCACCCGATACTACTCCATAATGTATTTTAGGTTGATAAATAACGCCATATTTCTGATATCCTTTTATAAAAAAGTTTTTCCAACTAAAAGCTCCTGTGCCAAGATCAATATCATTATCCGTAGCTGGTGTAAAATATCTACTATTATAATTAGCTAAAAATCTGACTGTACCATCAAATACAAAAGAAATACTTCCAGTAACTCCAGCTTCTAAATGTATATTTGAAGCAGATTGTTGCCCTTTAATTAAAAAGTGTCCTCCACTTCCATACATTGAGCCTGATAATGTATTGCTACTATCATAAAAATACATTACAGAAGAGCTTAAAACTGTACGTTGTCCTGAAAGTGCAGTAGATAAAGTAGATCCAGTTATAGTAGATCCGTAAATATCTCCAGCAAAATATGCATTTCCATTAGTATCTATATAAAATGTTACTGTACTAGATTTAGTACCATAAATTCCTGCATTATCTACTCTTACTCCATTAGCTGGTAGAGATTTAGAGGCTAATTGTGAATTAACAAATCCTTTTATTATTTCTCCGCTTGAATTTAACCCGCTATAAGCATATCCAGCCCCTAAAACTTCTGAAAATGTAGTCCTTTTATAAGTAGTACCATCACTAATATTATCTAAAGAGAGTGAAGTAGCTTTTACATTTCCTAACATATCTACACTAAATGGAGCATCTGCAAACTTTTTAGCTCCTAGCCATAATCCTGAAGCGTCAGCTCTCAATACTTTGGATCCACTTCCTATCTGTAATTCATTTATATCTCTATAATATTGAGATCCATAACGTACATCAGAAGACTTAGGTAGCTCAGCAATGGGTACATTTCTAAATGGATAAATTATTGTATTTTGAGTTGTTATTTCTTCTGTTGCCATATATCTTTTACGATTTTAAAATCTTCTTTATAATTATCTATATCTTTTATAGCTGTATTTAAAGAATTATGTAATAAATTATCTCTTTTTTCTTGTTTTTTAATTCCCTTTTTTAAAGATACTTCTAAATCTCGCATTTCTTGTAATCCGCTTATTGTCTCTTTATTTAATGCTGGAATTATCTTTTTAGCCATAAATTTACTCCATATTGACGTTAATTTGCGCTACTTCGACCTCAGGAGCATCATTATTATGTGCGTTTAAATTAACCCTAATTTTGAGCGTTGTAGCGTCATTTATATCTACCTTTGTAGATACTACATTCCTCATAGTATCTTTTACTGTATTTAATACCAATCCAAAAACTGTATCCGCCTGTGTTTGCTTTTGTACTGTAATACTACAATTATCAGGAATTGATTTATATCCAATATCTACAATACCAAAAGTTAATAATTTAAATCTATCAGCTATTATCTTACGAGTTGAAAAATAAGCTAAAGTATTTTTTGTAGTTAAATCAAGCACGTCTACTCCATAAGTTATGGTAGCTCCTACAGTTTTTTTCCAAGATACTGTAAATTGATCTGCGTTAATACTTGCTATAGCTCCAATTTCTATATTTTCTAAATCATTTGTAGATATAGGAAAATCTAGGCTTAAAATATAAGGATAATTTCTATTTGTGCGTCCTAAACAATATACTCCTAGTGGAGCTGGATTATCACTTACATTAGAAAAACCAAATAGAGGTAGACCTCCAAAATTAAATACTGCATTTGGATTAACTGTAGCTCTTTTAGTACCAGTATATACTCCTTTTACTGTCTTATATAAATCTAGTGTCATACCATCATAGATATATAAATTACCTTTAGTACCAGCACTTACTACTACCTGATTATCCATTTCTAGAAAAGCATTTATACCTACTTCAGGTATAGGATCAGACGTTGAGAATGATACACTCCAAGTATTCCATCTTAGTAATTCGGTAGCATTTACATTATCATTGACATAAGTACCAATTAAAAGATCTGTATTTACACGACCCAGTGATTTAATTCTTAATGGATCAGCTATATCTAAAGCATTTTGAGAGAAAGTACCAGCATCTACTTGAGCTACAATATTTTTATCTCCAATATATAATACTTGATTTACTATCCTCATAGGATGAAAGTCTATGTCTCCCTTTAAAAAGGAATTCCAAGTATCATTTCTAGTGCTCCAATCTGTACCAATTTGCCATCTACCTAGAGAATATCTAGTAGCATAATATATATATCCTTGATACTCAGATCCTCCTAAAATAGCGTGATATCCATTTTGTCCAGTTATTTGTACTAAATAAGACCAAGTACCATCAGATGCTCTTTTCCATACCTTACCATTAGTAGATCCAAAATAGTATGTATTACCATCAGAACAAGCTACAATTACTTTACATAAATCATCTACTAATCCTCCGCTATCTTCTTTTAGTTTTTGATTTACCTTTATTAATCCACTTTCTGAGTGTAAATCTAAACCTACAGCCTCAGATACACTACTTTCTGATCCTAAATAGTCGCTATCTGCTATACCTCCCATATTTAAATTTTTAATTTCTATTTTAGCCATAAGTTTATTTTGTTATTTTTTCTAATATTACAGCTTGCTGAGTCTGTAAATTATTAATTTCTTTTTGCTGACTTTGAATTATAGTCGTTATGTCAGACATTTTTTGTGATAGATCTTGCATATGAGCTAAGTGATTTGTATTTATTATAGAGACATCTTTTTGTATTAAAGCAACGTCTTGTTTTGTCTGATAGAAAGGAGTTATAACTCCTACTACAAAACCTATTACTGCTATAACAAATTTTACTTCACTAGAAAGTATTGATTTTACGACTTCTCCTGTTGTTTGACTTTTTTTACTCATATTTTTATTTAATAAATTAATAATTAACTCACTCTAGGCACTGGAGTCCAATCTCCCTCTAATCTAGGCACTTGAGCCCAGAGTCCGCCTGTCTTTTTAGGAGTTAAGACTGATATATACATATTTACTACACTAGATAGTATAGTCTCACTTTTTTCTGTATAAATAGATACTGAATTACTATTAAAAGTAGCATTTAGACTATTAGGAGTTTGATAAGTAGATACTTCTACATAAGTAGTGGGAGTTTGAATTGTAAAAGTAAGATCTTGTGTACTTGGATTTACTGTTACATTAGGATAGATAATACTAATAGTTGGAGTAGGAATTGAGAAAACCGCATTTTGTGAATTAGGAGATATAGACGCATCAGGAGTTATTACATTAATAGTAGGAATGCTAAAAATAGCATTTATTATATTAGCTGGAATAGTTACGGCTGATTTTTGAACTGGAGTTTGTGAAGAAAATACAGCACTTAATACATTTGGAAGACTTTTTGATCCTGTAGATATACTAGGAGCTTGTGCTGATATTACTCCACTTACTACAGTTGAACTTATAGTTATATTTGTAGAATATAGAGCTTGATATTTAACTAATTTAAATATATTATTTTGTAATATAAATGACTTATTTTGTTTTGAGCATATATCTATATATGCAATTTCATTATCACTTAATACCCTATTCCAAAAATATAAATAGTTTAGACTTCCATTATAATACCCATCATTTTCAGAAGTTTTTCCAATATATAAGCTAGATGATTGAACATTTAATGATGGAGTCCCACTAACTTTAAATATTCCATCTATATACATTTTCATTGTTGTCCCATTAAATGTAACCACTCCCGTGTGAATATTTCCATCATTTACAACTATATTTGAATTTAAATCTCCCACACCAAATCCTGTAAAATAAAATTTACCTCCCCCAAATATTCCAAGACAATTTCTATATCCCTCTGCTGACACTGTTCCATATCCATAAAATGCTATTCCATCAGCTGTAGATTTAAATTTAACAGCAACTGAAAAAGGTTGATTTGATAAAGGTAGTCCTGATCCAGACGCTATAACATAACTAGAAGAAGATCCAGAAAAATTTATTCCAAGATTTCTATATCCCAATACTTTGGAATATATTACATTATTATCAATTCCATTTTGTCCACCAATCTTGTCTATAGAATTGGAGTCAAAATCATATGCTCTAATCAATCCTCCTTTTAAATTCATATAATTAGTTAGCTGTTAGATATTTCTCACGATATGTCACAGAGTGATTACCTGCTGTTGAGTCAAGTGCTGCTCCTGAGTTATTTACTACTGCAATACTCCATTTTGCGGGTAGTGTAATACCTAACTCATTTGTATCGAAAGTTTTTTGATATGTTGTAGCATTTGCAACTGTTGACATAACTCCTAAAAGGATTGCATTTTGTTGTGTAAATGCTGCATCAGTACCTCCAAAAGAGTCATCAAAGTTTGTACCATCTTCACTTCTAACTAAATATACAGAAACATATCCAGTAGATGATACTCCTGAAGCTCCAGTTTTAACTTTTACTCTTATATCAGCTGATATAAATTTATTTGTACTATTATCTACGGCTGTCATAGCTCTACCTGATCCATTAGCTAAAGAAGCTAGTGTTATGGTAGCTGTACCAGCTGTATTATATTCTTGTTTTATATTTGCCATAATTTTTTATTTTAATTAATAATATTGAGCGGTTTTCTCAGCGCTCATTACTGACTACTTAATCCTTGTTTTAAATAGTCAGGATGAGGGCTTGAACAGGCGCCTATCCACGCACCCATTAGTTTAGATTTAAGATACCCTCTGTATTCCATTGAATTGAAAAGGTACCATTTGTTGATACTTTATCAGCACCAAAATCTATATAACAAATGAGAGGTGATGTTGATGCTGTACCAGTAGACTTATATACTACTGCTCCCCTTGCGGTTATAGTAGAACTAGTCCAAGATACGTCATCAGCGTCAAATACTCCCTCATTATCAGTGTTGTCTTGTGTCACTGCTTTATTAGCTAACGTTGCACCTCCAGCAGTATATCCAGTACCTGAAACTTCGTTTGTGACGGAGCTAAAGAATACGTGAGCATCCTGATCGGGAGTATAAGACGAAGTAACAAGAGCGACTTTAATTGTATCTGTATCTAAATCAATAGATCCATCCATCATTTTAGCTTTAAAGCTATTAAAAATTACATCAGCCATATTTTTTACTTGTTATTATCGCCAAAACGCTCTGCTAATTCATCTTTAAGATCTGAGATCTTATTCTCTAATACTGGAAGTCTTGCCTCCATATCAGCTTTTTTAACCTCTAGTCTTTCGATTTGAGCCTTTAGAGCTTCCTCTGTAAATTCTAGAGATCCATTCACACGTCTAAAGCCTCTATTTGCTTCTACGATTTCTCTTACTTTAGCCTGAACTGGTTGAGCTAGAGCATTAAACTCAGCTACTCCCTCTTCAGACTTTCTGTATGATTTTCCTTTAGCACAGAATGCCTCAGCTAATGATTTGATTTCCTTTTTTTCCATAGCGTATGGTTAATTAATTGGTTAATAATTTGAACCGTCATTATAAGGGACGGTACCTTTATTTTGTCTATCAAGATTTGTACCTCTAATTGATGCTAGAAGTGATTTAAGATCATTCTCATAATTAGCTTCTTGCTCTGTTAAAGGTATAGGTTTTTCCTTTGAATTTTTATAATCAACGATTACCTTTGTAGCCCATAATAAATGAGACTCTTTAGGCATACCGTGAGATATTGTACTAGGAGCTGCTGACATATCTACAGAAGTAGATAATTGAGCTGTAGTGATATCTTCAGGATATTGAATAGCCCATAATATTAATCCATCTGTGACAGTTGGTATATCTTCTCCTGTATATAGCCAAAGAGATTTACGGAATATATCAAATTGATATTTTCCACTGAATGCTGCTTTAATAGATGCTTCATCTGTAGTACCTTTGTACTGTGTTAGATCAAATTCATCAAATTTCTTGCATTCAATACCTCCATTAGCTACATAAGCTTCTACTCCTTTTATATTAGCGAGTATATTATCAGGGAAAGAATACTCTCTTCCTCCATCAAGATCTCTAAGGTATTTCATACCGAAAAGATCCTCATTTGCTTTTGCTAATTCTTTTGCTATGTCATCTTTAGCTACATTAGCAAGAGTTACTAACTCAGCATCTGTTAGAGTAGTAGAGTCTGTCTTAGTTTTGAACCTTATGTATGTTGCAAATTCGTTATATTTCATTGATTTATAAAGTTATTTTCTTGATAAAGTCTATTTCCCGATCCCTCCCCTGTCTCCCTTTTTAGAGAGACAGAAAGGGACAAGGAATGATAGACTAGGATTTAGAGAAGTGCATCATCGGTTGATGAACCGTCTTTGACTCTATTTTTATCAAGTCTAAACGCTTCGCCGACTTCTGTATTCTCAGGGGTAGTATTGTAGTGTCTCTCGATAAGATCGGCTACACTTTGTGGAACGTCCACATATACTCCCTTAGGAACTTCTATCTTAAAGCCATCAATAGTTACAGTTTCGATAGTTACTCCTTTCTTTTCTGAACCATTTAGAGGGATTAAAATACGTATTTTAGCTTCTTTTGCAAGAGCGTCTTTTACGATTTTGTGATCTCCTTTTATTTCAGCTTCGATAGATGAACTTCCTTTTGCTTTGCTAGTAGCTTTTGTTACTAGCTCAGCGTCTTCCTTTTTTACATCATTAGATGTTTCTAATTCATTCTCTTCATCGAGTAATGGATTAGATTTTTTCTTGGTGTCTTTAACCATAATTTTATTATTTTAATTATAGGGACTTGTAAATGTAAGATTACGCACTTACAGCGTGCTCAATACGAGTTATGAAGTTGTTATTGAGTATCTTTGCTACGAAAGTAGCTTTCCAACCTGATGTAGCTCTTTGGTCTAGAGGATCAGCTGATCCAGCAGATCCTAGAGGCTTAACTATATTTTTAAGAGCCTCTCCTGAGATACGAGTAATACCGTAAGCTTCAGCACCAAAGATTATAGTAGCGTAAACATCAATTGATGATGCTCCCTCTCCTGTAAATACCTTAGCATTTGTACTTTCGATAAATCTTACCTCATCTACTTTACCAATTTCATACTCCATTACAGTTGCCTGACTTGAGTATTTTTCTACTGGTGTAAATCCAGTTACTCCCTTAAGGTCGTAAGTTGTATTTGGATGAACAAGTCCAATATATGATGCTGAAACTGGAGATGTCCCATATCCTGTCTCTGCATTTATCATACGAGTAATTCTCTTAGCCTTGTTATTCTTCAATAATCTTACAGCCTTTTTGATAAGAGTATCTGTGATTAACTCTCCAGCTGCTACCTGACTTCTAAGTGTGTGTCCTGATCCTGCATAGAATACAGAAGTACCAGCTGCCAAGACTTCTCTTGTTAGTTGATCTAGTGTATCTCCAGCCTGATCTCCTAGGATTTCTGCTGTCTCCATAAGGATTGGATCCTCGCTTTGATAGTCAAGTACATCAGTAATTGTCACAAAGTCTCCATATTGAGCCACTGTAGCAGTGATATCAGTTACAGATAATTGTGATCCTGATGGTGTAGTACCCTCTGTAAGCGCAGTTGTAGCTGCTGAAAGGTTACCGTATCTTCTAAATTTGATTACAGATGATCCAGCTTTACGTGGAATATCTCTAACCTGTGCAAAACGTGTATGAACTAGGGCAGGAACAGCTCTCATAAGGAGTGTCTTGTCATAGAAATTATTCACTTCTGCAGGAATTTGTGTTGTTGTGGTTGCTGCCATTTTTTTATTTTAAATTAATAGTGTTTTTTATAATGTTTTTTTGATTAACTAATCTCTATCAGCTAATTTCTGTCTGATCTCGATTTGTTTAGCTTCAAATTCTGCTTTACTCATTTCTGAGACGCTCTTTGAGCCTCCTAAATCTTGAGATCCTCCAGTAGCTGTAGCTTTAGCTTCATCATTGGCGATTTGAGCCCTCTTAGCTCCAATTTTTAAGAGGTCTTTACCTGCTACTCCATAGAATATCTCATCTATTGGAACGTCCTTGCGAGATGGATGATCCATCCATTTACGAGCTTTCGCTTCGAAAGGTTTAAAATCAGGATTATCTTTTAAAAATTGGCTAATTTCTTGCTCATCTTGAGCTTTCATATCCTTTTCGACAAGAGGTTGTAGATATTCTTTTACGACTTTACCGATAGTTTTTTTATCAGTATCGTCTAAATCGACATCTTCATCCTCATTATCTTTATCGGGATTATCAGACTTTTCAGCTTGTTTTTGCTGTCTACGCTCAATGCGCTCTTTTATGAAATCTGATCGCTTTCTGACACTGGGCTCACTGTCATCAGCTTTTGAAGTAGATTTTTGCGACTTTTTATCGTCATCATTATCCTTTTCAGTATTGTCAGAGTCCTTGTCGTCCTCTACTTTACTGTTTTTATCGTCAGTACCAGTACCTCCATCTTTACCAGTATCTGCGTCATCGTTATTTTTAGATCCGTTAGATTGATCCTCGACTGTTTTATCTTGTGTGTCCTCAAGTTTGTCGGTTTCATTCTCTCCCATAAGTTTATTGATATTTAACTTTTTTTAATTACTCATCTAAACTGGATAAAATGGGGCTAAACCAGTCTAAATGGACGCATATTATTAGGGACTAACTAATAATAAGTTGTGGCGATTTCCATCCGAGCCTATCGGCTCGGCGGGAGTAACAGGTTAGAAAGACACCAATCGCCAAGTCCTTAACATTTTACCCCCGCTGAGCCGACAGACACTATTTTATTTTCAAAGATCATTTTTCCTTATCTCCCACGTCCGAATATGGATCGTAGTTAGGAATTTCATCTTTAGTAGCTTTCAATTTGTCTATTATTTCCTGAGGTTTATTGATAAGCTCTATTAGATATTCCCTTTTATACCTCAGTCTATCGCAATCTTCTTCTGATAGACTTCCTTTTTCTAATATCTTTTGCTCTAATATAGAAATATTAGCTTTAAATATCTCTACTAATACATCCCATCCATTATCTAATATTAAAGCTTCTAGTGAAGCTATAATCTCTAAATCAGATTTTTTATCTGATCCTGATAGATCTATCTTTTTTGCTTTTATTATTAATGTTTTCTTTGGTTTACTCATAATTTTACATTGTAATATTAGCCTCATTTACTGGATTAGCTGTACCTGATCCTTTTTGTAATCCATTTCCATTAGTAGGATTAATCATATTTGGTACTGCTGGAATTAGATTAGGTTTTACTCTTAATAATTCCATAGCTTTTTTATGTGCGTTAATATGAGCTATTTTAGCTGGTATATCTTCAAGTTTATTATGTATCTCTAAATGAGTAATATGATCGTCAGTAGCTTGTACTTCTACTAATTCATCATTCTCTAACTTCTTATTCTCATCTAATGCTTTTAATTCTTCTACATTTGGAGGTAGTAATAGATCTATTTCATCTCTCTTTAATCCTTTTAGTTTAGCTAAATGTTTCCATCCAAAACGGATATTTGCACTTGGATCTTGAGCTATAAGTGATAAAAATCCTTCAAAGTTTCTAGATCTATTAAATTGTTTTGCTTCTGATAAGACTTTACTTTCAATCTGAATATCTAGATCAGTCTTAGCTACAATATTCTCACGAGTGAATGGTCTATAAGCATTTCCTAATGCTCCGACTATTCTAACTACTTTTTCGTCTATCCCATCCTTAAAATGCTCTTTGTATAAATTGTACCATTGCTTCCAAAAACGCTTTTCACTCCATCCAAATATCTTAGCTGATAGAGAATACCTTGTATCTACTTTTTGTGTCTGTAGGCTCAATTCTGTAGCTGTACGCTTGGTATCAGCAGCTATACCTTGTTGAATATCAGGAGTAGCTGTAGCCTTTTGTGCTGAGGTATCTAATAGATCCATTATAAACTTAACTTCTTGTTTTATTTGATCTTTAGGAAATAGTTGTACTGCTCCTGATGGATCGCCATCTACTCCCACAAATTTATTAAAATCAAAGTTTAAATCTGCTCTATTTTTAATCTTAGAAGTATTAAATAAATACATTGGATGTAAATTAGCTTTAGCTGATTTTAATCCTATATTTTGTAATACAGCTCTAGCTCTTTGTTTATCTTCTACTAGATCAGGTATTGAAATACCATCAAAAGAATTAGGAATAGGATAAATACGTCTATCCATTATTGGAATATCAAAACTTTTTAGCTCGTGATATCTAATAACTTTTTTACAATCAATAGTTGTAGTAATAAAAACTCTTTTTCCATTATAGACTGTGAACCACTCTAATACTTTTACTTGTGAATTTTCTCCTGTAAGAGATAATCCTTTCTGTGTTTGCTGATATCCTCTAGCTTCTTGTGATAATAATTCAGCATTATCAGTAAATGATTTTAAATTTCTTGAGGTATCAGGTTTTATATCATCATAATTAAAATATACTCCAGCTTCTTTTAATTGATATTTTGTGAGTTTAATCTCACGTCCCATAAATCTAGCTCTACCTCTACCTTTTTTATCTCCATTTACACTTTTAGCTTCAGGATCTATTAAAGTAGTCATACGATCCCAATATTCAGGAACTGGAGTCATAGACTTTCTATCAAATTCCATTAAACATACGAGTCCAGTACCATAAAATGTAGCATCCCAATCCCAATTATAATCAAGCATATCCTTTTCCATCTCTTCGTGATCGAACTCTGCCATAATGCTATTATTTTCTGCTACTTCATCGTCTCCATCTTCTCTAGGAGTAAATCCTACAGATAATTTATCATCATATAAAGCAGCTAATACAGTCTGATGAACTGTAAATAGTAAAGGATCTCCTACCGCCTCTTTATCTCTCTTTTGATTATTATATAGCTTTAAGCGTACTCCAAATTCGTCAAATTTTGGTTTATAAGCAGCCCAAGCATACTCATATTCACTCTCAATTTGCTTTAAGAGTTTAGAGAAGTCTTTTTTAGAATTTTCCTCTAAAGATAATTCCAAAGGAGTTTTATCTTCTGTATTTAAATTCTTTTCTTTTGTAATACTTTTTTTAGCCATAATTTTATCTATTTGCTTTTGATCTGCGCTTTGAATATTCAGCTTCATATTCTTTACCGCTCATCATAGACATTTTATCTTCTTTTTTCTCTCCCATATCATCACAGCATCCAACCTTTAATACTTTTAATGTGCTATTGATAACATCTTTTTTAGAAGACTCCTGATCCCATTCACTACCTTGAGATTTACTCATAACTTCAATTTCTAATTCAAGATTATATTTCTTACCTACTTCCATATCTTTTAAATCAGGAAGATCATCACTACCCAATCTAAATGTAGGATAAATTTTAACAGGTTTATTTTCCATTTTTGGATTGTATTTTTCAGGTATAACTTTGTTTAATTCTGACATATTTTTAAAATAATAAAATCCCCTTAAAAGAGGAAAGTTAATAAGCCCACAGAGTGAGTATTTGATATATATAAATTTGTATTAAGGATTTTTGCCATACTTAAAAAATTGCTATCTTTATAAGGACTGGCGATAATCCTATATTTAAATTATTTCATTTCTCCTTTTAACACTGTATCTATAGTTGCCTCAGCTACTTTAGAAGTATATTTTGTAATATCATCTAATTGCTTTTTAGTGTAATCTTTACCTAGTAATCTTTGAGAAAATGTACGAGTGGCGACAATGTGACCTCTATGTAATTTTCCCTCTATACACATAGTAATTACGAAAATGGAACCTATATTGACAATAGTATAAGGAGAATTTCTATATGAACTTGTTAATATATCTCTTACTTGCATTGTCTATTAAATTATATCACAAGTAATTTTAAAAATATGCAAATAATATTACACAATAAGCTTTAATTGTGGATAATTATAAAATATCTTTTATCTAAAAGGAATTTTAATTGTTGCAGATGACAGACTCGAACTGTCTCTAAAAGCATATGAAACTTCTGTGCTACCTTTACACCAATCTGCTATACGGATACAAGGCGATTATTGTATCCATAGAAATTTAGCATTTCTTGCCTCCTTTCTTTTTTGCTTTTGCCATAGTTATATTTATATGAAAAAAATGTAAACTCTTTACCAGAGCATTTTTATTATAACATAAAGACAAAAGGTGGATGTAAGTTATCCACCTTTCGCTCAATTGAGAATAAATAAATCAAAATCTAAAATTATGTTTATTTACTTTGGCTTAATTATATCAAAGGCTTGACTTTTATGTCAAGTGATTATTAACAATGCGGTGAATGAGAGGATCGAACTCTCGATACTTGCTCGACAAGCAAGCGTTTTACCACTAAACTAATCCACCATATGAATAAGGCGAGACTCGAACTCGCGCACACGTGTTACCAGTAAAGTTATTTAGGCTTTAAAGCTATAGTGTAACGACCCGCTCTACCAACTGAGCTACTTATTCAGATAAAGTACTTTAGATACTATGTAGAGTATATTTCCTCCGTTTAGATCGTGGAGGATGGCTGCTTTGAAATTAACTCACGAAGTCCGAGTATCAGCCGTTATCCATTCAGGAGGATTAACATTAATGCATTTTATTTAATCTCTACTTCGTTATAATCAATATACTCTACACAATATCCAAAGGATAATGTGTGTCCAAGATCAATATATAAGTTGAACTTGTATTTCAAAATCAGCAATGAAATACCCCCTAGAGTTTAATTGACGAGATATAAACTACTGGGACTATTATAGTATACCACATAAAAAAAGAAGTCCTTATTAGGACTTCTTAATGCAGACAAATTCGTAATCAGGATCAAGATAATGAGAGTTAAAAAGTATTGCTATATCATCAGGATGCATATGTCCTGTAAGAGTGTGCCACGCTTCGTGTTTTACTCTTGGAAGTTGTGATATATTTTTTGCTATACTTGTACCACCATTAGCTTTACATTTCCTGTGATGGATAGTCAGTTTTTGCTGGCTATTTCTCTTATTACTTCTTTTCATTACAGAAAAATTGGAGCAACGATTGACTTACCGTGCTGTGAATTAATTAAAAAAAAGGCTTGTCTAGGAGGCTCAAATTTAGCTCCTATTCGGATAGCGTAAGCATTGTATCCAATAAGTGATCCATTAACTATGAAACTACCACCATCTAAAAACTGATGAAAATGTCCTAAAACATCATAATCAGCCCTTTTGGTATAATTCCATATCTGAATTTTCTTATTGAGAGGAATTGTTAAACCTCCAACGCCACCGCCATACGAAACTGAATGTCCGTGATGAAGACGCACTACATAATCGTAAATGTTTAGATAGTGATGATATCCAGTTGCGATCTCAAATTTTAATCTTTGTAATCCCTCAAAGTCATTCGCTAAATAGTTATACATAAAGTATTCTAACGAATTTTCTTGCTCTTGAGATACAAAAATCTTTTTTGTGATACGTGGATGATTACCTACTAAACAAATTACTCTTACTGGTATATCTGTATTATCAAATACATACTGTATGCTGGACTTTAATAAATCCCTTGCAAACAGTGAAGCTTTAATAGGTGGAAGCGAACAGTTTTGTAATAACTCTTCGTGAATATTTCCACTTATAAAATCTCCTAATAAACAGATATATAATGCATCTATCTTTTCTCCAGTTGATTGCCTTTTTAAGAGCTTTACAGTATTAATGGCACAATTAGATACCCTATCTTTAGCTATTCCCAAATTAAATGAATTTAATCCATTTACTTTTTTAGGATCTACATTTTCTTCTAAGTGCCAATCACTCCATACAGCAAACGCTGTACTCGATGAATAGTTTTTAGAAGTAGCTTTAATAACATTGATACCTTTAAACTTGTTATGTGCTAAAACTCCTTGTAATAAACGCTCTTTTTCTTCAAGCTCGATCAGTAATTGCTTGTTTAATTTTTCTGTCTTGAGTTGTTTATCTCTTGTCTGCTTTGTCTTAAGTAAACTACTCTTTTTCATTTTATAAAAATTTAATGAACTACTGAGTATACTATAACACCATTTTAAATATATGTGCTTTCGGATGGAATTGAACCATCATCATAGGCTCCGCAAACCTATATTTTATCCATTAAACTACGAAAGCTTTAAGCATACGGATCAAATGAAATAGTCTGATTTTGTATGCGTTTTGGTTGCATTGCAAACCACTCAGGCTCTTGTATTAAACAACGTCCTAAGTCTTCTATCATATGGTCGTCTTTATCCACAGGTCTATTAGGAGCTTCTTTACTTTCTACTGATCTACCTTTTAATTCTTGCCATCTATAATGCTCCATTTCAAATATTAAACGATTACAATTATCAAAGATATATACTTCAGGAGCTTTTATCATTTCTCCTGTATCTAATTTAGTATAAGCTAAAGCATCTTCAATTCTTCTATCAGATTGCTCTCTTGTTTTTGTAGCTGGCTCATAAGTCAAACCTAAATCTGATAGTCTCTCAGCTAGACTTTTACCGTCTAGATCGTGTTGATTTGTTATAAATGCACTAGGATCAGCTATACGCTTAACTACTCTAAATTGAGAGGCTTTATTTTTAATTCTCTGAGCCAATTCTTCTACTCCTCCCTGACATTTTATAAATAATTCATCTACTACAAATTTACGTCCTTTTTGATCTATAGCTACCCACAATACAGCATCAGGAGTACGTGGATGAGGATCTAGCATTTCCCACACTACATAATCTCTATCATTTATATCAAATGGATGTATTACGTGTATATTTCTATTCCATCTCTTAAATACAAGTCCTACCAAATGTTGGAATTTACCATAAATACGAGCTTGTTTTTCTTCTTCTGAATATTCGGCGATAATATTCATAATATGCTCGTGCTCTAGATGTCCTCTAACTCCGTGTATCTTACAAGCACTTTCGATACCAGCTTCAATATATGCTACTTTACGAGTAAATTTAGTAGTAATACCTGTCTCTTCACTCTTTACTTCTACTTCATAATTACCTTTTGCAAATGCATCATAAAGATAAGCTGATCCAGCAAGTGGAGTAGCTGTAATAATTATTAATCCTCCTTTACGCATACGAGATACCATAGCCTTAAATATTGGCTCAGGTGGAGGCTCATCACACCAAGCAAAGCCTAGAGTTACTCCCTCGAACTCTCTAGGATCTTGCTCGTATGTCATTATGTCAAACTCCCATCCACTATCTGTAGTCCATACACTCTCAAATGTTTTATTTCCTTTACTAGCAGTATATCTACCCTCAGGAAACCAAAATTTAAGCTCAGGAATGATGTTTTTAGTTACATTAGTAGGATCAGATACTATACGTCCTTTCTTTTTAAATGGAAATTCTTTAAATATTCCATCATTAAAATATTCATTTTCTCCTGTATTCCAAAATAAATGAGCTAATATGTTTGCTCCTGTAGCAGTTTTACCCACTCCATTCGCAGCAGAATAAAGAATAATAAAATTATCTCCACAAGCTACAGCGTCAATAAACTGCTCTCCTACACCCGTAGGCTCATAGTATCTATATTTTTCTCTTTCTAGTCTTCTTAACATTTCGATTTGTAGCTCTCGCCACTCCTCATCTGTCATATCAGGTTTTCTAGAAATTTTATTTGCTTTCAACTCATTATTTTTCATAATTACTTTTTGGTAGTAGATGCAGCACTATAGATTTGATCTATAGAATTACTTACATTATTACACAATTCTGTAACAGTACTGATATTTTCAGATACTATTCCTATTTTATTCTCTACCTCTCCCGCTACATTCATAGCTTCTTTGATTAGAGATCTAGCTTGTATATTTAAATATACACTCCACGCACCAAAGATAAATAAAGTTACAGTCATAGCCCAATTGAGAGCTCTGTGTATCTTGATACCTTTAGCACTATCCCGAACTTTCATTTTTCTTTTCATAATTTTTAGTTATTAATTCTTTATTTAAAAATGCATTACCAATAATATTAGCGTCTTGCACTTCAAACTGTTTGCCTAAAAGTATTTTAGGAGCATCTATGATATTAATCATAAAAGCTCCACGATTAGGATCAAATTGCATAACTCCTCTAACCTGTAGAAGAGTCTCAAGTCCAGCAATATTTAATTTTGCCTGACAATCAAGTATGTCAGCCTCAGAAATGACCCCATTCAAAGCTTTTTGCCCTGTGTTTATCATTGGAGTATAGTCACCCTCTAACTCTTCATATAAGCCATTTTCTAGCTTCCTGAGAGGCTTCTGATTAGGGGATATGCCACAATCATAGACCATTTCTTTAGTCTCGTGATTAAAAAATCTTAATTTGTATTCAAGCATATATTTTTATATGGTTTTACCACATCTTTATCATTACCATTTCCGTGAATAATATCTATACCAAATGAGTGATCTACTTCGTGCTGAAATACGTGAGCTTTATGAGCTTCTATATCTTCAGTTATAGTCTTTAAATATTTAAATCCCAAGAATGATCTTAATACTTGATATTTAACCTTTATTTTATAATATCTAGTTGTTTTTTTCTCTGATCTATAAGGATAAGACATACAGCCATCAGTTACTCTAATCAAATTAGATATCATTTTAGTCTCTTTAGAGACAGCTACTGTAAATTCTTTAGAGTTAGGAATTGGTTTTAACTCTCTTTTGGGTACTACTTTTTGTATTTCATCTCTAGCTTCGATAATTCTAGCATTAAAGATTATACGATCTTTAAAGTAATAGTTTATATAATTAGCATTTCTACTTATTTCTACTGGATTAATAATATCTCTAGCTACCACAAACATTTTAACTGGATTTTCTGATACCTGACAGTGACTTAACGCTACTGCGTGCTTCCAATGTCCTGAAAATCCTTTAGCATTATTCTCATCAATAAATTTAATCATCTCATACGCTTCTTTTAGCACAAAGGATAGATTTTTTCTACTGACTTTTGCTGATACTTTATGATGTGGTTTTATTATTTCCATATAATTAACTTCTTACAAAATCTTTAAATGAAGAAGATGCTACAAACTTTACTTTATTATGAGCTACCACTTTAACACTCTCTCCTGTCTTTGGATTTCTAGCATTACGTGGCTTTACTGCTACCTTTTTAAATATACCAAAGCCTCCAATAGAGACTTTACCATTAACCTTAACTTCTTTTTTAACTGTATCTAATACTAAGTCTACAGTCCTTTCTGCTGACGCTAGAGAGCAATTTTGACTCTCTTGTACTAATCTAATAAGATCTATTTTGTTAAACATAATTTTATTTATTTACTTAATTATTTAATAACTTCAAACCAGTCTTCAGACATTAAATCTGTCTGAGATGCTAACCAAGGACATTTTGCTCCATTAGGATACTCTATATATAAATATGGGAGTGTCATTTTACTATCAGGAGTAGGAAACTGAGCTTGTACTAACAAATCTTTTCCATTCCATCCCTTTCTAGCTAGAGATTTACCTTGTTTTAATAATACTAAAGCTTTTTCAAACCCAAAAAATTCATTTGTTGTATTCATATTTTACTATTTATTTAATTTATTAACCTCTCATTCGTCCTTAAGAGAGGGTACATTATATTTTGAGTGTATATGCTTTGTATATTTCATTCTTAAAGCTCTTAATATATCGATAATAGTCCACGTTATACTTTCAAGAAATAGAAGAATATTTAATATAATAATGTGTCTTTTTTTCATATTTATAATTGAGATAATTTAATACTATCTCCGTCTATTTCAAAGATTACATAATTAGATACATTAATATTAAATTTTTTCTCTTCTCTTCTTCTAATTACTTCTTCGGCTCTATTTCTAACTTGAGATATAGGAGATTTAAAATTCGCAAAATTATTAGTAGCCTTATCTAAAATAATTACATTTACCACTTTTTTGAGTAGAGCTTCTACTATCTTTTTTTCAGCTTCTGTATCTTCTTCAGTCCTATTCTCTAAATTTAATCTATTTACAGTAATCTTAACGTCCTGACTACCATCAGGATGTTTTATTTCTTCTACCGTTTTTAATCCATTTATTGATACATTATCATTAATTTCAATAGTTGGATGAATTGGAGCTTTTACTATTTCTACAATATCCTCCATTAAATTAATTTGCCAAATAAACTCTTCGGCTTTAAATATTTTTCCGTCAGGAAACTTTATTCCGTATTTATGACTACCAAAATAATCATCTAGCCATTCAGCTACTTCTATTTTTCCAGTTATTGGATGTTGTGTTGATCTTGTATATGAACTCATAGGCGATTTTATTATATTTTATTTCTTTAAAAAGAAATTTTTATTTTTATTAATTCTATCCGCCAGCTCTGCGTCCGACAGATCTTTAAATGGCGTAATATCTTTAATCTCGACTTTATCAGTAAGTTTTTTATTTAATTTCCACGCCATCTCAAGGGCTTTATTTCTACTTTGATTATCAGGTTGAATATAAAATACCAAACGTCCAGTAGGTAAATCTACGATCTTCTTAACTACACAGCCGACAGTCTCAAGTAGCTCATAGATATCTTGATCCTCTATTTGTTTTTGCATCATCAAAGAGTTTAACTTCCAAGAGTTTAATTGTTGCTTATGTACTTTCGCTAATTCATCTTCAGGTAGAAATTCTTTTAAGAGAGCTTGAAATGATTTAGATCCTGTTACTTTTGATGGTACAGTAGCTATTGACTCACTATATCCACTATCACGAAGAGCCTTAGCGGCGCTACCACCATTTTCTACCATTTTCTTTAATACTAAAGAATGCTTTAGTCTCATTGTAGGCTTTACAGCTTTCTCTCCTAACTCTCTCTTCTTCTCTACTACCTCTTT
>Ga0208800_1000026_pt1 | contig 36242 bp, 22 predicted proteins | sample ColrivemetaGS541_FD_187619 | JGI IMG/M metagenome (GOLD analysis project Ga0208800, IMG submission 187619) | Estuarine microbial communities from the Columbia River estuary - Freshwater metaG S.541 (SPAdes) (version 2) | ecosystem: Environmental > Aquatic > Marine > Intertidal zone > Estuary ...
ACGGTGGCTTCTATGCGCAGGTAGTCCACACACAGAACATTTTATTGATTTGCCAGGTAAAATCGTACAAACATCCATTGACTTGCCTAAATATTTGCAAGTAACACAGGTCTCTTTTTGAGTTTTATTGTCTTTATTCAGATCGAATCTTTTTATGTCTATTGGCATTGACAAAATTGTTCCTTTATTGTATAGTATACAATTGAAATAATTCTTAAGTTTTCAAGTAAATCCTTGCTTGTTGACCTAAAAAGGAGAGAAACTATGATTATGGCTTACATGAAAGTAGTTTTGCTTTCTTTAGCGACAATGTCAAATATATTGCCGCACAAAGAAATTAAAACTGCAGTACCTAGTCAAAAATCTTTAACTTTGGAAGTTAAAGTTAACAAAGGAGAACTTGCAAAAAGAAACAAAATCAAGGGTTTCATCAAATTGGTGAAACCTAAATATTCTGAATCTTATATTGCAAAAATTGTTGAAGCGATGTTTTTGTATGGGAAGAAATATAAAGTCGATCCATATATAATAGCTTCAACCGCATATGTAGAAAGTGAGTTTAGCATGAATAGCAGACCATGTATTGGAATGATGCAAGTGCTAAAATCTACAGCTAGATATATTGATCCCAAAAAAGAATACAACCCATATACAGTTTATGGGAATGTGGCTTTAGGAACAAAAGAATTATCTATGCATTTGCGAAAAACAGTCAGAAGAGGTTCAACAATGGATCGGGCTTCTGGATCTAGTCGCAGTCTCAGATACATGTGGGGAAAATATAATGGCGCTGGAACGAACAGCAGATACTCAAGCAAAGTTCTAAAAGTTCTTCGAACAATATGTGCTAATGATTTAACTCATTTAAAGACTAAGCTAAGAAAAGGACCAATCTGGTAAACAAAAAATGGGAGAATCTTTCGATTCTCCCATTTTTAACATTGTCCAAACTAAAACTAGTTAGGACCCCAGCCTCTGTTTCTACCAGATGGATATGTTGAGGTAAGACCCATACCAACAATATCATTGCCTGGGAAGCCAGTTGTGTTAGCTCTGTCAATATCTTCTCTAAGTCTTTTAAGCTCAAAGACGTACTTGTCTGCTTTTGACTTGAGATTTCTGATTGAAAGATTGTTTGAAGCTGCCATAAATTGGAAGCCAGTTGCTGTAACAGACCCAAATGAAGTTTGAATTGCATTGATTTCAAACTCGAGAACATTGAGGATTGATCTAAAATCATCAACAAGATCAGTTGCATTTGAGCGATTAGCAACACCAACGTTAGCATCTGTTGGGTAGTTAGCAGCACTAACATAATCAACAGTGGTAGGCATTGCTGTCCAAGTCATAGCGTCAGTTCCAACAGTAATTGGTTCTTCAGTTGATAAATACCACTTTGTAGCATTGTTGACTGTACCAGCGGAAACTGAAAGTGTTGAGAATCTCAACGCTTCTGCATCAGCATTCATGTCAGTGGTTCTTGTAAGAACCCATGCTACTGCTGTTCCACCAATTGTAGAAAGACCATAAATACCATTACTGATACCAGTACCTGGTTGATTCTTTACCAAAACTCTGGTATTTAAACTTGTAATGTTGACACCGTCAACAACAAGAGTAGCTGCAGCACCTGCAGTAATGGTTCCATTAGCTGCAGAATATGCTGGTGAGTTTGGAAGAAGGTTGGTTGTAGCAGCGCCAACTGCTGTTAAGTTTGTTGCTGTTGCAATGCTTGGGGCGTTGAAGTAATGAAAGTCTCTGCGGTCAGTGACGTTATTGACTGTTCTTTGCCCTGGAGCACTACCATTATCAAAAGATGATGGATAATTAACGGCCATTTTTGAACTCCTTAATTAAGTTACACATAGTTTATTTCTTCGAAGAAAACATTTTCAAAACATTTTTTTGTTTTCGTTATTTTTTCCTTTCTGTGTCTCATATAATTCTTCCTTTAAAGGGCATTCACCCTACAGTTAGAACTATATAAATATCCCCTTTTTGTACAAGAACCCTGATATGACACCTGACATTTCTAGCTCATTCGATCCTAATTTAGACTTTCATTGGAAAGGCAAGCATGTTTTCGACAAAGAAATCAAGTTTTCTCCCAATCAAAGAGTCCATATCAATCAATTAAGCTTTTCTAATTCAAATATTCAATCCGTTTTAGTAAATGTACAGGGTAAACCTTCATTATTAGAACCCTCAGTTCCTTCAAGCTATTTACAGTTTGATGGAAATAGAATAATTTGGACTCCCTTAGTTTTATCAAGTGAAACATTGGGTGTTCTTGAGCTTAAAAACGGTGGTACAGGATGGCACGTTTTACCAGCAGAAGGATTGGTTTATTTTAAATCTAATAAGTTAAAAACACTCATTCCAGTGAAGTCATCATACTTATCTTACGAAAATGATGATTACACTTGGAAAAGCTTTGATGAGAATGTAGACAGTAGAATTGAAGCTAATAAGAACATAAAATCCTTTCAAGACTATTCATCAAAGCTTAGACTCAATGAAGATGGAATTGAGTTTGACATTTTAGTAGATGAAGAAATTGAAAAGCACTCAATAGCCTTTAAAGACTTAAGTGAATCTATAAAACTCAAAACAGATAAGACAGTTGAAAGCCAAAATATTAAGGGTGTAATTAGTTTTGAACAGGGTGGTTTAGACTTTAACACAATTAACAGAGGAGATCTTATTTTAGGGGTTGATGATAATAGTGTTGGAAAATTATCATCAAAAAATCTAGAGAACCATATACTATCAATTAAGAATGGAGTTCCTAAATGGGTCGAGATTGATATTAAGGATGAATTAAGAAATCAATTAAGTAAGTTTAATTTTATCCAAGAAAATAACAATATATTGATTTTTAAAGGGCAAAAGGATCATCAACTTAGTACAGTCGATTCAGATATTAATGGTAGTGCAAAAACATTATCAACAATTTTAAACATAGATAAAGGCGGTACAGGGTTAGATTTATCCTCTGTGGCTTTAGGTTCTGTATTATTAAAATCCACTGACTCTAATAAATTGTTTGTTTTAAATCCTGGTGAAAATGGACAATCTTTAGTATCCAATGGCGCTAATTCTTTACCAGCATACAAATATTTAGTTTCTGATTTAATTCCATCATCTGAAAAAATAATTACTACAAAAAATAGAGATGAAGTAAAGATTGATATTAACACTGAAGTTGATTTTAATTGGAATGCAAAACATCAATTTAATAAAGTTAAAATTAATGAAGAATTAGAAGTCAAAGCAATTACTATAAATGAAATTGAAAACTCTTCTCAAACCACAAATCAACTGTTTAGAAGAAATGGCGAACTTTTTTACAACAAGAATGGAATTGAAGTTTGCCTCTCATATCAAGAACAACATGAAAAAGAAAAGTATATTCTTAAAATTTGCGATAATTCAACGTTAAAAGAAAACTGCATAAATCCACACAACTTGTTAGTACCATTTACAAGTTCAAAGGCACAGAACGGAGATTTATGGAAATTAAAAAGAGTAGATATTTACTGTCACACTCCACCTAAGGAAGATATTGAAATTAACTTGGTGTGTAACAATGACTCTATTTTACATTATAATATCGTCGTTAACGCATTTGTAAATAAAGCCAGCTCAATATCCTTTTCTAAAGATCGTTTTGCATCAGGTGACATGATTTTTATTAGGACCGCAGATTTGTACGAAGCTGATAATTTTACAGTTTGGGCCGTAATAGAAAAAATCTAAAACTTGAAACATGGCTAATTTTTATATTGTTCCACCAAGACTAATAGTAGGCTCACTGGTAGCTAATAATGCTGTCACTACCCTAAATGGTTTCCGTGGCGATGTATCAATTCAAGCTGACTCGCCAATTACATTATTAAAACAATTTAATAATATAATTCTTGGCTTTGATTCTACTGGTTTTATTACCACTGCTGGTGGAACAATTACTGGAAACTTACAATTTAATGTTTCCAATTCCACTACTTACGGCGTACAGCTTCTTTCTAAAACAACAGACCCCACAGGCGCACCGCCTACCGGAGCAATATATTTTAATTCTGCATCTAATGAAGTAAGAATATATTATGCAGGAGGTTGGAACACACTTACAGGTGGTGGTGGTTCTGGAATTACTGCTGGATACGCTGATCTTAATTATCTTAGATTGGATGGATCTAACCAACCTGTAACTGGTTATGTTCAGTTTAATGAATACTTAAGATTTTCAAACAAAGCTGGTGTTCAATCTTCTTTCGGCTCTAGTTATGGTTCTGTTTACTTTGACACAACAGCCAATAAGCTAAGAGTATTTACACCTTCAGGATGGTCTTTAGTTGGCGGTGCTGGAGTAACGGGGATTTATCCTGGTGTTGGAATTACTGTTACTGGTGGTTTGATTGACGAAGTTGGGACTGTATACGTTGATGAATCATACAATTTCAACTGGACTGGTTCCAATACCTATACACAAGCAATTTCATTTGCAGCTGCTCAAACATTTGATATAACTAAGCTAAGTATCACATCTCAAACTGCTGGTGACACTTTATATTTTAATGGTACTACTTGGGACAGGCTTGGAATTGGCAACACAGGAGAGGTTCTCACAGTTGCAACAGGAGCCACAAAACCAGAATGGGCTCCTTCTGCAGCATCTGGATTATTAGGCACACCTACCGATACTACATACACAGATGGATATTTCAACACCTGGACTCCTGGTGTTACAACTGCAGCTGATGCTTTTGATGATATCAATGAATTGTTAGCTCTTATAGCTCCAGCTGCTCCTGACGGCTTGATAGGAATGACATTAGCGATATCTAGCTCGCCTACATTTTATTCAGCTAAAGTTTCTGCAAATAACAGTTCAAATTGGTACCAAGCCGGGATTTCTACTGGTGCTACAATAACAAAATATTATGTTGCTGGGACTTTAACTTTAGCCAGTACACCAGCATCTAAGTTTTTTGCAGGTAAGACATTAGACACAGCTTCATTTGGTACTATTTCTCATATTTTATATGATTCAACTTACACAACTGGCACTGCAGTTTCATTCATAGATTTAACTACAAACCCAACTCCAACTTATACTCTTGGAACTATGAGAGTTACAGCATTAGGAACAACCAATACAATTTGGAATAAAGCTAATGCAAATATTCAAGCATATACTCAAAGCACAGATGGTTATGCTGGTAATTCATTAAGATGGACTCCCTCTTCCATTGGTTCTTCAAGTGAATCAAATCTTTATGAGGTTTGGAAAGATACATATAGCACAGGAGGCGCAGCTACTCCATCTTTTTCAACTGCTCCAGCTAATACAGTAACAACAGAAGTTTTCAAATATTTATCAGGATTAAAATATTATGGATCTGGGACTTCATGGCAGGTTACATTTATTGCTGCTTCTGGAATATTTAATAGATGCTACAACGCAACAAGGGTGGCAAATATTTCTGCAACAGGCTTAGTTACTCTCAGCTTGACTGGTGAAGAAAGCGGAACTCCTGTTTACAATGCAACATACGATAGATCTGGTTTAAATTATGTCACTGCAACTTTAAATGCTTCTAATCAATCTTCTTTCAATAAATACTTGACTGTTGGCTTATATAAGGTCATTAACTCAACTTCCTCTAATACTGCTATTAATTACTATATAAACACCTACGGAAATACATCAACTGCATATAATGAATATTTTCAAGATGAAGTTTATAGATTAGTAAATGATAGTGCAGGAGCAGGTACGGCATTTAGCAGCTTAGACAATCTTGCTAATGCTAATGCACAAGTCAGGAGTGGCACATTGAGAGTTCCAATACAATCAGAATATGATGATCAATGGGCTGGTTCTGCTAATGACTATTCTACTGACAATGCATTTGAATACCAAAGGTGGTTCAGCAAAGCTGGTGCTACAAAGTCAGGCACATTAGGATTTACTGGCATTTCCGTAGGCGATATTTATGCTTATGGTTCAGCAGGTTCTGGGTCTACAGGACTCAATTTATTAATTTATCTTGAAACAGATCAGGTTTGGTTTGATCTTGGTATTCCAGTTGGCTTGGGTGGAACTGGAATATCAAGACTTTCAGCGATAGGTGCTAAAGATTTAACAAACACTTCCGGCAGTAATATAGCTTGGTCTTTAGGAAGTACATATAGCACCGCATTGAATAATAATAGATACAGAGTTTCAATTTTATTCAACAAAAATTCAACAAAAACCATCACCCAAATATTAAGTAGTTAAAAATGTCCTGGTCCAAAGAAGATATTAGCTTTAAAAAGTTAAGTAGCAAAAGAGTTACTTGGACTACTAACAAGGTGTTTGAAGAGATTGGTGCAAGATCTCTTGACATTCACAACACTGATATCAAAGCTGACTTAATACCTGATGTTCCTCCGGGTTTTGGCGTTACTGGTCTTCTTCAATATTACGATTATTCAGGCGGTACTGGTCTCACTTTAGTTAAAGATCTTACCGTTTCTGACAGCCTTACATATTTTGCAACAATTTTTAATGGCTCTGGTAATGAAGCGTTTGCTAACCAATTAGTAGGTGCAGGTGCTACAGGTAGATTATTTAATTGGGTTAGTGACAAATATGATCAGTTAGGTTTATCACCATCTTTAGGATATGAGATTAAGCTCTATGACAAAGATGGGAATCAAATTACAAAAACTGATCCTTCAGATTGGTACTTTGACTATCAGACTGGTATTTTAATATTTACAAGTCAGTACCAATCTGCAGCAACCACAATAGCAAAAGCTCCTTACTATATTACTGGTTATAGATATGTTGGTGGCTTTGGAATTACTGCTGGTTCTGGTGGTACTGGGACTGGAAGTGTAGGCACAGGATATACAACTGGAATTGCATATTACACTGGCCTAAATGATATCACTTCATCTGACTCATTTACTTGGGATAGCGGAAGCAGTTTACTTACATTAAATAACAGCACTTTCTCGCTCACTGGAAGCACTATAACCTCTGGTGATTGGGCTGGAAACACCATACAAACATTATATGGTGGTACAGGTTTAACAAGCTATACAAAGGGTGATATTTTAGTTGGTCTTGGTGGAACGCTAATTGTTTTACCTGTTGGATCAAATAATTACTTTTTAGGGGCTGACAGTTCAACAGACACAGGCTTAAATTGGGTTTCAGGTTTAGCTACAACTGGAATAATTTCTTTAAATAATCTTGACAGTATTGCTCAAACATTAGTAGTTGGACAGTCTGGTGTCAAGTTTAATATATCTTCTACTGGTACTTCACATACATTTAATATACCAAATGCAGGGGTTGGTGTTTCAGGTTTAATTACTGGCACAACTCAATCAATTGGTGGTGTTAAAAGTTTCTATGACAATCTACTAGTCAGAGATGGAAAAGAACTAAGACTTTATTCAGATTCTAACCTTTACTATAGTGGATTAAAATCTGCAGCCACAGCCTCAACAACATTTACATTACCTAACGGAACAGGTACAAGTGGACAAGTTCTTGCTACAGATGGTAGTGGAGTCTTAACTTGGATCGATAAAGGTGTTTCAGTTGGAGAAACACCTCCTTTAAACCCATATGTTGGCGATCTTTGGTACGACAGCACTGATGGTAGTTTATTTATATACTATTATGATGGTGTTGAATATTATTGGGTAGAAACATTTGCTGGAACTGGAGGAGACCCATTCCCTGGTTCTGGTTCAGGTATATCCAGTCTAAACGGTTTGCTAAGTACAGATCAGACGTTAGATATTGGCTTTTCTGGAAATACGTTTAATATTGTTTCTGTTGGATCTTCACATACATTTAATTTGCCATATGCATCAGAATTTGTTTCTGGTATGGCTTCAACAGTATCACAAAGTTTTAAGGGTTTAAAATCATTCTTTGATGGTGTAAATCTATATAATCAATCAGAATTAAAATTATATAATTCAGATAATTCAGAATACACTGGCTTTAAATCAATTGCCACTGATTCTGTTCTGTATAGCTTGCCTGCTGATGATGGGCAGGGATTACAAGTTTTATATACTGATGGATCTGCGGGTTTAGGTTGGACTTATGTTGGAGACGTAATTATAGATGTTGTTCCTCCAGCATCTCCAAGATATGGAACACTTTGGTGGGATTCTGAAGAAGGCAATCTTTATATTTATTATTTTGATGGAACTAATCCACAATGGGTAGAAACATCTAGTGGTAATGGATTTGGATCTGGTGGTACTGGATCCAGTGGAATTACAAGCCTCAATACATTAACAGAATTAATTCAGACATTTGAAGTTGGGTCGTCTGGAAATGATTTTAATATTTCTTCGATAGGCTCAACTCATACATTTAATATTCCTGTAGCTGGCGGTAGTGGTGTAACTGGTCTCATATCCTCAGATAGTCAAGAAATATGGGGTTTAAAGTCATTCAAAGATGGATTAAGTATATTAGATGCGAATCCATTATATTTTTATGATGGAATTGGGACAAGTTATGTTTCTTTTCAATCTGGTTCTGGTTTAACAGGCAATTTATCATTTACACTACCTGAAACATATGGTTCTAATTATCAAGTTTTATCTACAGACGGTACAGGTAATTTATCTTGGATTTCTCAATCTGGAAATGCTTCTGTAGCCGTTACAAATATCCCACCAGTTTCACCTACAGTTGGAGATCTTTGGTGGCATAGTGAAGAGGGTCAGTTAAAAATCTATTATACTGACCAGGGTGCAGGCACTGTAAGTTCTCAGTGGGTAGATGCTTCTCAAAGATGGGGCATAGGTGGTAGTGCTGGTGCTGGTGGCGCAGGCATAACCTCTATTAATGGAATTTACGATGTAGTCCAAACATTTTCTGTTGGATATGATGGTAGCGACTTTAATATTGTTTCTACAGGATCTTCCCACACTTTTAACATACCTGTAGCTGGTAATGGTGTTACTGGTTTAATAAACACTGGTTCACAAACACTATATGGCGCTAAAACTTTTGACAGCGACCTTTATGCTATCAATAATATTTATGTAAGTAAGGACAACTATATTGGTGGTGTTCCTGCTGATTTTGCAGTAGGAGGAAGCACTGGCGTTGTCTACTTTGGTATAGCAAAAGGGCAAAATATTAATCGTTTTGCTGGCATGATGGTTGAAGAAGCTACTTCTCCTATTGGCGGTGGTGCTTTAAACGGAGAAGTGGTTTTCTATACTGATTCAGAAACCGTAGATTACTCCACTGAAAGATTAAGAATCACTGGTTTTGGTACAGTTATATCTACAGGACGAGTTGTTATATCTAATACAACAGGATCTGGATCAACTTCTACAGGTAGTCTTGTTGTTACTGGTGGTGCTGGAATCGCAGGTACTTTGAATGCAGTCTCACTTGGAGTCAGAGATTTAACTGCTTTATTTGCAGCTAATTTGACCACATCATCAACAGCATCGAGTCAAGTACTTCATTCATTACCATATTCAGAGTTTAAAACAGCTAAATATGTTGTTCAATGCATATCAGGTTCAGATTTACAGGCTCAAGAATTGTTATTGATACATGATGGTTCAAATGTATACATGACTGAGTATTCTCAAGTTTTAGGACCAAGTAATTTACCTATAACAACTTATGATGCAAGAATATCAGGAAGCTCATTAGAGTTATTAGTATCACCAATCAATGCTGTTACCACATATGTTGCTTCGTGCACAGCGATAAGAGGTTAATAAATGTCTATAGCAATTAAGAGAAATTTTACAATACCATCAACATCTGCTATTGGTGCGTCTGAATTATATTTAACTTCTAGTGTTGCTTCAACTACAATTGGCACAGGAGCTTTATTAGTATCTGGTGGAGCTGGAATAAGTGGAAATTTAAACATTGGTGCAGATTTAGGTATTTCTGGTTTAACTACTCTTACATTTACTTCAGAAAAATTAAATACAAAAACATCTGCTGGTTCTGCTGGCACTGTAACTCACGATTTATCAACAGGTTCAGTTTTTTATCACAGTTCTATTTCAAATAACTTTACCGCTAATTTCACAAATGTTCCAACTACAAATGATAGAGCTCTTGGTGCGACGTTAATATTGGCACAAGGCGTTACTCCTTATATGGCAAATGTACTTCAAATAGATGGTACTGCACAAACAATAAAATGGGTTAATAATACGACACCAACTGGAACAGCAAGTAAAGTTGATATAGTTGGTTTTAGTTTTATTAGAACTGGATCTGCTTGGACAGTTTTAGGACAATATTCCACTTACGGATAAAATACAATGCCTTTCAGTACATTTTCTAGTCAACATAGACCATTAAAAAGAATATTTTCAACTGCCATAAATGCAATTGTTAGTTCTGGATTGATTTGCCATTTAAAAACAGCTCCACCTACAGGCTCAACTTGGACTGATGATAGAGGCAATAGCAATGCGACTTTAGCTAATAGTCCAACTTATTCTAGTAGCAATGGTGGCTACATATCTTTAAATGGTTCTAACCAATACGTAATGACTTCAACATCTTTGAATGCACAGATTAGTGGAACGTCACCTAATAAATCTAATGACCAATCAATTTTTATTTGGTGTTACCCCACGGAGCAAGGGGTTATAGTTGCTGAAATAGGCCAAGCTACCATAAATACAGCTTGGCATGATTCAAACATTGAAATTTTAAGTTCAGGAGTTGTTTGTTTTAGTATGTGGCATGGGTCACTTGTAAATAAGGTTTCTAGTACTGCAAAATCTTTCAACAATTGGTATCACCTTGGCTGGACTTATTCAGGAACTACGATTACTGCATATATTAACGGTGCATCAGTTGGAACAGCAACTTTGTCAAGACAAGCTCCTTTCAATAATGGATTTAATTTGCATTACGCTTTAGGTGCAGCTGACGGTACAAATATGGGTGACGGAAGCTTTTGCGCTATGAGAGTTGGTAGCTTCCAAGTATATAACAGAGCATTGACAGCTGGTGAAGTTTTAACAAATTACAATAGTAATAAAGCTGTTTATGGGTTGTAAATAATGGGAACTGCTCCTTCAACTGGTGATTCAAAAGAGAGTCAATTCTCGCAAATGTTAGTTTATAACAGAGTTTTAACAGCTCAAGAAGTGTTACAAAATTATAATTCTTCTAAAAAAAGATATGGATTATAACATTTATTTAGTTTAAAGTTGTAAATAAAGGTTTTGATAGTATTTGATTATGCAAATAGAGGTTTAAAGGTTGTTTCGTAATAAAAATATATTATCAAAATGTATTTATATTAGTACAGTGAGGGGATAAAATGGCATTACTTAATTTTCCAGATCCGTCAGTAATTCAAACATACACGGCCAATGGTAATTCATGGGAGTGGAATGGGACATCTTGGATTTCTGCAAATAATTTAGATCTAGCAAACCAAGTTTCTGGTGTTCTAGGAACGGTCTATGGTGGTACTGGCAAAGCCTTAAGCGGAATGACAGTAGGAAGCGTTATTTATGCCGATACTTCCTCCTCATTTGCTGCTTTAGCTCCAGGAACTAATAACTATGTTTTAGCTACTCAGGGAAGTGGCGCAGCTCCATACTGGAAGATTGATGATTCTGGTACAGGAAGTGTTGGTAATGGAACTACAGGTGGTTTTGCATATTACACTGGCTTAAACAGTATTACCTCTGGTAGTGGTGTGTCTTATATCAGCGCCAGTAGTAGAATTGTCCTAACAAGCCAAATTTTAAGCTTGCCTTCATCAGTTATTGATTCTGGTGTATGGGCTGGTACTGCAATTAGTTTAGCAAATGGTGGAACTAATGGTAATAGATCTGGAATTGGAATCTCTTATGAATTAGCAGTATACAATGCTGCAGGAACTGCAATTACTCAGATTGATACTACTTCATCAATTGGTAATTCTGTTTTATTACAAGTTAATCAAACTGTGATGCCGACTTGGGTTGGACAGTCAAGTTTGAGTGTTGGCAGCGCAACCACTGCAACAACTGCTGGCTCAGCTGGAACTTCGGTTACTGCAGGAAGCGCTGGGACTTCAGTTTCAGCTGGTACAGCTGGGACAGCCACTAATGCTGGAAGCGCAGGCACCTCTGTTACTGCTGGAAGCGCTACTACTGCTACTAATGCAGGCTTTGCAGGAGCAGCCACTACAGCAACTAGCGCTGGTTCAGCAGGCACTTCTGTAACCGCTGGTTCTGCTGGTACAGCAGTCAATGCTGGTTCAGCTACTACTGCTACTAATGCAGGTTTTGCTGGTGCTGCAACCACAGCTACAAACGCTGGCTTTGCAGGCGCAGCTACTACAGCAACTAGTGCTGGATCCGCTGGTACTTCTGTAACTGCTGGTTCTGCTGGTACAGCAGTTAATGCTGGTTCGGCCACTACTGCCACTAACGCTGGATTTGCAGGTGCAGCTACTACTGCTACTAATGCTGGTTTTGCTGGTGCAGCTACCACTGCCACATCAGCTGGTAGCGCAGGCACTTCTGTTACTTCTGGATCTGCTGGCACAGCAGTTAACGCTGGCTCAGCCACTACAGCAACCAATGCTGGTTTCGCAGGAGCGGCTACCACAGCTACTTCAGCTGGAACTGCTGGCACAGCTACTAATGCTGGGTCTGCTGGAACAGCAGTTAATGCTGGGAGCGCAGGAACATCTACTAATGCTGGTAGAGCTGAAGGAATTAGAACACAAACATTTTCTGGAACTGACTTTTTAGCATTGTTAGATAATGATAATGCCAACGCAACGACCTCCATTTATTCTGGAAGTGGTATTTCCGTTCAAACCAATTTATTTGTTATTTCTAATAAAGATACCATATTAGGCTTTGGCACTAATTCTACTAATACTACAACAGGGGCTTTAAGAGTAGTTGGTGGATTAGGTGTTTCAGGAAGCTTAAATGTTGGTGGTAATTTTGTTTTAACTGGCGACCTTACAGTTAATGGAACTACTACTACAGTTAACTCTACAGTTTCTACTGTTGTTGACCCAATCATTACGATAGGAACAGGAATAGGCGGGACTGTACCAAACTCAGCAGATTCAAAAGATCGTGGTGTAGCATTTTATTATTTCTCAGGTACAGGCAAAACAGGATTCTTTGGATGGGATCAATCAGCAAGTAAATATGCATTATTTACAGATGCTACAATTTCTGGAGAAGTTGTAAATGGTACTAAGGGAACATTAGTCGCAGACTTGGACGGTAACGCTGGCACTGCTACCACTGCAAATACTGCTGGCTCTGCTGGAACTTCAGTCACAGCCGGATCTGCAGGTACTTCTGTCACTGCTGGTTCTGCTACTACAGCTACAAACGCAGGTTTTGCTGGCGCAGCCACCACTGCTACTTCCGCTGGAACTGCGGGTACCGCTACTAATGCAGGTTCTGCTGGAACATCTGTAACCGCAGGCTCAGCTGGCACATCCGTAACCGCAGGATCGGCAACCACAGCAACTAATGCTGGATTTGCTGGCGCTGCTACTACAGCAACATCTGCTGGAAGTGCAGGCACTTCTGTAACTGCTGGATCAGCAGGTACTTCTGTTACAGCAGGAAGCGCTACCACCGCTACCAATGCTGGCTTTGCAGGCGCAGCTACCACAGCAACTAATGCTGGATTTGCTGGAGCTGCTACTACAGCTACCAATGCTGGTTCTGCAGGAACCTCAGTCACAGCAGGCTCTGCCACTACTGCTACAAACGCTGGATTTGCTGGAGCTGCCACCACTGCAACATCAGCAGGCACTGCTGGTACAGCAACTAATGCTGGTTCCGCAGGAACTTCAGTAACAGCTGGATCGGCTGGAACAGCAACTAACGCTGGACTAGCTCAAAAGTTGAATATTGCACAGTTTACTGGCGCAGGTACTTCATTTTTAGTATTTTCTGATGTAATTAATGGGACTGCTTCACTTGGAGCAACAGGTTTTATTAAAATAACAGCAAGCACTGGTGCAATTGGAGCGTCTTCATATACGGGAACCTGGGCTGGCAATGCAATTACAGCACTTTATGGTGGTACAGGGTTAAATGCTGTCAGTAAATTAAACGTACTTACAGGTGCATCATCTGGTAACTCTTGGATTGCTATAGGATCAAGTACCTTACCAGTTGCATATATAAGTGACAATGCTCCAGCTGCTTTAACAGCATTTGGCGCTACTCAACCAGGTCAATTATGGTGGGATAGCACATATGGTGTACTTAAAGTATTTTACTCTGACACTAACACTAGCCAATGGGTTGATGCTCTTCCAGTATTGGGTTCAAATGGTGGTAGTGCAGTCAAGAGATCATATCTGTTAAGTTTTGGCGCTGGATTTACACCATCTTTAGGCGCAGATTCAGTGTCAATTATGATTCCATATGCTCCAGATAATACTTCATTAAATTATTACATTAAGAGATTAGATTATAGAAACGAAACTGTTTCTTCAGGTGCTGGTGTATCATTCTATATTGAGAGAAATACAACACAAAATCCATCAACAGCATGGACTATAGCTAATACTATACATTCTGCTGCTGGTTCCTCTTTTAAAACTGCAGGAATATATATTACTTCATACACTTTGGCTGGAAGTGGAGCAAGTTTTGTATCTTCAGCTGGTGTAGCTGCTTCAGTTATGTCAGGTGATTATTTGAGACTTAATTTTACTGCTTTAAATGGTGCAGCAACATTGGCTGTCTCAATGATTATAGAACAGCAATAAACTAATCACAAAAAAAACCCAGACATTGTCTGGGTTTTTTTTGTTTATAGTTAATGTTAATCGAAATTACATTCGCTTGAAAAAACAGCTCTTCTTCTAACAGTTCCACCAGTATATTCGATTGTAACAGTGACTTGATCAATTTTTACATTTTCACCAGTTTCTGAATTGTCGAATGTGAGTGAGGGTGAAATCATGATCCCAAAAGTTGAAGCATTTATTTCTGCAGCTGTCCAAGTCGTACCCCATAAATCAGAAACTCCGCCAAAACTTACAGGAGTGTTATTATCTGAAGATTGCCAGGCTGCTCCTGTGCTTTTATTACTTCCAACTACTGTCGAACCGTCTTTCGTTAAATATACAGCATTGTCGTTAATTGTGAGTGTAAAATCACCAGGAGTTACAGAATTGTATCTTTCTATACTTACAGTAATGCCATTTATTGTTGCACCAGATGGAATTGTAGAACTAAGTCCGGTAATTACAAAATAATTTACAGTTTGAGATGTCAAATTGGTTGGTGCGGCTTGAGGATTAAATGAGCCGTCAGAATAACTTAAATTTGCATAGACATTATTTGATGTTTGTGCATTTGTTCTATTAGCCCATCTGTATGCATTGCCAGCATTTGTATATTCTCCAGCTCTTGAAGTTGTATTAAAACTTGTCATTCCTGATGTTTGAGTTGCCATATTTAAGTCCTTAAAAAAAACTGTATCTAGGTTATATGTACAACATAAGCAGTATATATACCTTATATTCTACTTATAAAAAGGTAATAACATGCCCTTAGATTTTCCAAATTCATCGATTGAACAAACTTATATAGCTCCTAATGGCGTAACATATGTTTGGAATGGCACATCTTGGGTTGTAACACCTATTTTATCTGTATCAAAGGGTGGTACAGGCTTTACATCTTATGCCCATGGAGATATTCTTTATGGTGATTCCAGTAAACAATTAAATAAATTAACTGCAGGAACTTCTGGACAGGCACTAATAACAAATGGCCCTGGTTCAGATCCTTATTGGGGAACAGTGTCTGCTGGCGGGGCGGGTACTGTAGCTGTAGGTAGCTCAGGTAGAATCTCATATTATCCTGGAGCTGGGTCTTCTGTAAAAGATGCTGCCGGAGTTGATTATTCTACTAGCACTAATATATTAACTGTCACTGCTCAGGTTAATTCTGATAATGTACTGCAACTTAAAGGTTTTTCAGGTTCACAATCTGGTGATGCTTTAGTATACAAAAAAGATGGCTCAACAGTAACTTTTAAAATAGACAAAGACGGAATTATAACATCCGGTACTTGGGCTGGTAATGCTGTTACTGCTTATTATGGTGGGACAGGACAACAATCTTACACAAATGGACAATTATTAATCGGTAATAGCTCTACAAGTGGATTGACCAAAGCTAATTTAACTGCTGGTGTTGGAATTAGTGTAGTCAACGGAAACGGTTCAATCACTGTCAATAACAATAGGCCTGTTGTATTAACTTTAGCATCTGGCTTTACGCCTGTTGGTATTGGCACTGATTACAATGTTCTGAGAGTACCAGAAGGCAAAAACTTAGCTAATACAAATTATAATATAAGAGAAGTTATTTTAGGAGTAGGGGTTACATCATCTGGTACAAGCACTATAAGGTTAGAAAAAAGCGTAGGGCCTCATACAGGTTATTCAGGATTTAATTTATCCGCTGTTGCGAGTACCACTAATGTAATGTCTGCAGATCTTTCAATTATAGGTGGAATTGGAGAAACTTCATGGATAACTTTTGCTGCAGGCCATGGAACTGCTGCAACTGGTGACAGAATAAGAGTTAACTACACTGCTGTTGATTCTGCTCATGCTAATTTTATAATCCAATGTCTTTTAGAAGAAATTTAAAATATGAAAACATGTATTGTAAGAAAAAGGATGGAGCCTAAAACAACAGGCAGTTATAATTTTGATATTCAAACCCCAACTGGATTTGGCACTCCAAAATGTGGGATATGTTTATATACAAATGGTTCAGCCGATAATGATGCGTTTGACGAAAGCTCTTTTGATAGAGCTTTTGGAATAGGGTTTATTGGCAATTCATATGCAGATCCTTCAGTTTTAACAGCATACAATTGCGGAATTGGTTTTTCACATCAAGCAGCAGTAGGTGGTACGCAGAGAAAGGCAGTTTCAGGCTCTATAGTTAGCAACAGAATAGCATATGAAAATAGAACAGATAGATCAGTAATTCGACAATGCAATATATTATCTGCGGGTGTAGACAAGCTAACAGTCAATCTTGTATGGACTAACACAGCAACAGCATATTTAGATTTAATTTTTATATTTTTCAGTGGAGATGACATTCAAGCAAACATAGGTCTTTTACCACTTTCAACAACTTTAAATGGAACTGCTTCTGCCACAGGTTTGAGTTATTCTCCTGATGTAGTATTTACAATGGGTTCAGGTTTTGGGTTTACGGGCGGAGACGCAGATGGTAGATTAATCTTTGGCTGTGCTACAAAATATGGAGGAATTAAAAATAGCGCTGCCTTTTATAGAATGCGTAGTAATGGCGGCGGCGTTGCTGGAATTGTAACAAGTGTTGAACAATATATTGCAGACAATAGATGTTTTGTAATGTATGGAGCAGGTCAAAATGCTCTTTTGTCTGCAGAGCTTACTGCTTTCAATAATGATGGTTTTACAATTACGTCTAGATCAACATTTACCAATGGTACTACAAATGGTTTGCTTTACTTGGCTTTAAAAGGTCCAGTAGCAGATGCATTTCAATTACAAAACTTTACATCATCTACATCAACAGGTATTTCAGCTATTGCAACAACTACATGGATTCCTAGCTTGATCGTTGGTGCATTGGGTAGTGTAACAACCGTAAATTCGTTGGTGAGTTCAAATGATTCTACAGGCTTCACAACTTTTGCAGTGAAATCATTATCTTCTAAAAATAATTATGGTTCTGGAACCATTAGCGTTTCAAGTGGAACAACTTCAGTAACAGGTTCAGGAACAGGTTTTTCCAGATTTAATATTGGAGATGTAATTTTAAGTAGCACAAATAGTCAAGTAGGTGTGATTTCAGAAGTTGTCAATTCTACAAGTTTATTTTTAAAGCAAAATTCTTCTATCACTTTGTCATCTGATAATTTTTCTTTCAGACCATACCAACAATTTTCTGTAACTATAGGATCTTCTCACTTATCATCTCCAACAAAAATAGCTTCATCTGTAAGTGAAAGTGCCATAAAAATAGTTAAATATGGTGTCACTGCTGGTATTTCTACTGTAGTAAAAGGTGTGGTAAATAATTTCGATTCTTATCCTGGTTTAAAAATTAATTATAGCACAGTAGATGCTACCGCAAGAAGGGGTTGGTTTTTAGCAGTTAAAGATACAGAACTACGAAGAAGAGATTCAAATTAAAAGATATTTTGTATTTTTATAAGAATAAGAAAATGGATTTCCCCTTAATTTCAGAGTAATTTATGGCAGCACTCAATTTTCCATCATCACCTAGTATAGGAAGTACATACATAGCCAATGGTAAAACTTGGACATGGGACGGTACTGCGTGGAAATCTACAACTAAAATTCAACTAGAATCACAAGTAAACGGTACTCTTCAAACTTTAAATGGCGGTACTGGTTTATCTTCTGTTGGTTCTGGTAATTCTCTTCTTGGTGTAGTTGGTGCTGGTACTACACTCGAATATAAAGCTCTTACTTCTGGTTCTGGAATTACAATTACATATAGTTCTGGAATCATTAATTTTGATACTACTGGGTCTGCAATGATTTCTGGTTCCGGTAGTACTGGAACCATTGCTTTATTCCAAGATGATAACACAATTAGCGATTCACTCATCACACAATCTGGCACTATGGTTCAAGTGGCTGGTAGTTTTAAAGCATTAACAAAAAGCTTTAAAATTCCACACCCAATGGACCCAAAAAACAAAATACTAGAACATGGATCTTTAGAAGGGCCAGAACACGGAGCTTATCAAAGGGGTACAGCATCTGGAATTGGTGATGTACATGTATTTTTACCTGATTATTGGCCTTACTTAGTAGAAGACAACTATACAATTCATTTAACTTCTCGTGGAAATTATAATTTATTTATTAAAAATCAACTTGCAGATTATTTTACGGTGACCAAAATAGGAGAAATTGATAATTCAACTATTTCTTTTGATTATTTTGTTGTTGGTGAAAGAAAAGATACAAAAATAGAAGTTGTGCAATCAAAAAAGTAAGGAATCAAAGTTTAAATACAAGAAATAAACACGTAATAAATATTTATTTGGAGAACGAATATGGCAAGTCAAGAAGAGTTTCAAAAAAAGGTTTTAGAGTCATTAAAGAAAAATTTAATGGCTGTAGATCTGTCTGATCAGCCTGAAGAACAGGTCGTTGAACAAGCTAGTACTGAAGATTTCCAAGCACAAACTAATGATTTCATTGCATTTGGCGCTCCACAAGCTGCAGGGCCAACTTCTGGTGGTAATAAAGATATTGTCATTTTGCCAGGAGCTGGTGGAGCAACAGCTAATTCTGCTTCCCAAATAAACTTCTATTGGAACTCACCTACCATTCCAGATACCACTGGTATTGGTCAAAGCATAAGAGCAACAATCTTCAACTATGCTACTACTGCTACAAATCCAGTATTAGCAATTGGTGGATGGAATGGTACTACAAACTATTTACCTTCTGCAACATATGGTGGTGGATCTGGAACCACAGCTAAGATTTGGTTTGATCCATTCTTAGGTAGAATTGAAACTGATTATATTGGCTTTAATGCTGGTGTAGCCGATACTAATGTAGCTGGTGTAATTTTCTACGATTCAAGTCAAAGTGTATTTAAGGGCGGTGTTGGAGCTGGTGTTGGTAAAACTATTGCATTCTTAGACAACATTCCATCTGCAAACTCATTCTTCTATTGGTCAGATGGCACAAATATTGCCCAACCTGACGCAGCTATGGATACATTCACTTTTGTAGCTGGTGTTGGTATTACATTACTTGTTAATGCTTCTGGTGACTCTGCATCTTTTGGTGCTACAAATATTCCTAATGCTTCTTTAACTAATTCTACTACAACATTAGGAAGTTCAACATTAACCTTAGGCGGTACTGCTCTTACAGTTACTGGTTTAGTTACATTAAACTCAACAAACATCTCAGGAACAGCAATCACTGCTTCTAATTTCTTTGGTCCATTAAGTGGCACAGCTACTTCTTCACAAGTAATTACAACTAACACTGATACTACAAGTACATTGTATTTACTTGGTTCTAGATCTTCAACAGGTTTTGCTGGCACAGCAATCTTTGTTGACAGTGGTATTTCTGCTCTTGGCAATACTATCACAGCAACAACATTCTCAGGAAATGCAACTACTTCTACTACAGCTGGTTCTGCTGGAACTTCTGTAACTGCAGGATCTGCGGGAACATCTGTGACCGCTGGTTCTGCTGGTACTTCTGTAACTGCTGGTAGTGCTGGTACAGCTGTAAACGCTGGCTCTGCTGGAACTTCTGTAACTGCTGGTAGTGCCGGAACTGCTGTAAACGCAGGAGCTGCCGGAAAGTGGTTAGCATCCAGATCAGTAACCTTTGCAACAGGTGACGTAACTGGTTCTTTCTCAATCGATGGTACTGCTAACGTCACCGATGTAGCACTTACAATTGGCGCAAACTCTGTTGCATTAGGAACAGACACTACTGGAAACTATGCTGCAAGCGTTGCTACATCAGGAAGTGGTATTTCAACAATTGGAGCAGCTGGTGAAGGCACTGCTTTTACAATTGATTCGAATGCAACACCAACCAACACAAACTCTACCCTTGTATTCAGAGATGCAGCTGGTTTATTTGCTGCTGCAGGTGCAACATTTGGCTCAGTACAGATTGATTTAGTAGATAGAACAGTTACAACTTCTACAGGTAACCTTATATTAGATTCTACTGGTGGAACTGTAAACGTCAATGACAACCTTACAGTTGCTGGTAACTTAACCATCCAAGGAACAACAACAACAGTTGACTCGACAGTATCAACAATTGTTGACCCAATCATTACTATTGGTGGTGCAATCGGTGGTACTAACCCAGGCACTGATGATAATAAAGACCGTGGTATTGAGTTTAAGTATTTCTCAGGAACAGCTAAAACTGGTTTCTTTGGTTTTGATGACTCAACAGGATTCTTTACATTTATTCCTGATGGTACAAACTCTTCTGAAGTTTTCTCTGGAACAGTTGGTGTAATTGATGCTACTAGAATTACAGGTTCTGCTTCTTCATGGACCAATGCTAGAACAGTTACTTTTGCCACTGGAGATGTTACTGGATCCTTCTCAATTGACGGATCTGCTAACGTAAGTAACGTTGCACTTACAATTGCTGCAGATTCTGTAGCGTTAGGCACTGATACAACTGGTAATTATGTATCAAACGTACAAGCATCTGGTTCTGGTATTTCAATTATTGGAACAGCAGGCGAAAATGCTACATTAACTGTCAACTCCAATGCTACAGCAACAAACACTGTTTCTACATTAGTATTCAGAGACAGCTCTGGTAACTTCTCTGCTGGAACAATTACAGCGAATACATTCTCTGGTAATGCAACTACTGCAACATCTGCCGGAAGCGCTGGTACTTCAGTAACAGCTGGTAGTGCAGGTACTTCAGTTACCGCAGGTTCTGCTGGTACATCTGTATCCGCTGGAACAGCTGGTACTGCTACCAATGCTGGTTCTGCTGGTACTTCTGTAACTGCAGGCTCTGCTGGAACAGCAGTTAACGCTGGTTTTGCAGGCGCAGCTACCACTGCAACAAACGCTGGTAGTGCTGGAACAGCTGTAAACGCTGGTAGTGCTGGAACAGCCACCAATGCTGCTAATACAAACATAACCCTTGACACCACATCTACCATTTATATGACTGGATCAAGAAGTAATGCTTCTATTGGTTCTACACCAGTCTATGTTCTTTCAGGTGTAAGTGCACTTGGTAATACAATTACAGCGACTACATTCTCTGGTAATGCAACTACTGCTACTGTAGCAGGCCAAGCTGGAAAATGGATTGCATCTAGAACAGTGACGTTTGCGACTGGAGATGTTACAGGTTCATTCTCAATTGATGGCACTGCTGATGTTTCAAACGTTGCACTTACTATTGGTGCTAACTCTGTAGCATTAGGTACTGATACAACTGGTGATTATGTAGCTAATGTTTTAGCAGGCTCTGGTATTGCAACAACAGGCGCTGCGACTGGTGAAGGCACAGTACATACAGTTTCGCTTAAGAATGCTGCATCTTTAACCAATAATACAGTTCCAAAATGGGTATCTTCATCTACTCAATTTGCTGATTCTGCAATTGTTGATGACGGTACTACAGTAGCAGTTTCAAGAGCAACAACAGTTACTTCTTCTGCTCTTACAAACGGTACTTATTTAACAATTACCACTGCTGCAGGAGACGACAACTCTACTTCTGACTTCTTCATAAGAGGCTTGAACTCTTCATCAACATCTAAGTTCTCAATTGATGCTAATGGTAACTTAAGAGCAACAACTAAGAGCTTTGATATTGAACACCCGACAAAACCAGGTATGAGACTTGTGTACGGTGTTCTTGAAGGCCCTGAACATGGTGTATATCATAGGGGTACAGTCGAAGGTAAGGGCAAGATTGTTGTTGAATTACCAGAGTATTGGCACTTACTTGCAGGAAGCAATTACTCAATCCAATTAACATCATGGGGTAATTACAACGCTCATATCGTTGAGAAAACAGAAAATAACTTTACAATACAATTAACAGGTGATCCATTGACAAGACTCTGGAAGACTATTAAAGTTGACTATATTATTCATGGTTCAAGATTGGATGCACCACTCGTAATTGAACAAAAATAATGCACACATTCAGAATATATTGCTTGCATAACCAAAACTATGCATACATTAAAATTGAGGAAGGGAACATCAACATAGAATCAGGTATTCGTATGGTGTTTTCCTTCCTTGATTCTGAACATAGAGTTATCGTTAAAAACACACTTTCTATTAGTGGTAGTGATTATACTAATTTAGGAAGCAGTGGTAAAGACTTAAATATTGCAATCATAGAAAAATTATTGGAATATACCGAGTGCATTATCGTTAAGGAGTAATTAAATGCCTGTAGATGTAATTATAGACCCTAGTTCAGGTCAAATCTACTGGAATGATAATGCTGGATCTGGCAGCACACAATCTATTGCTATTTCTGGTAATGCTTCTGACTCCATTAATTTTGTAGGTTATTCAAACTTTTATTCAGCAGGTGGAGGTGGCATAGGAACTAACATCCTTGCCACCTTCAATGATTCTGCTACAGCCACATTAGTTCCAGGTACAAATGGATATGATTTAGGTTCTACTTCTCTTAGATGGGATATTTATGGAACCAATCTTGATCTTTCTGGCACATTAACACTATCTTCTTCCACAGCATCAACTTCCACAACAACAGGAGCATTAATTGTAACTGGTGGTGTAGGTGTTGGAGGAAGTATCAATGTAGGTGGTGTTTCTAAGTTCACATCATCTACGGCATCCACATCAACTTCAACTGGTGCTTTAATTATTACTGGAGGTGTGGGTGTTGGTGGAAGTATCAATGTTGGCGGTACTTCATTTTTCACATCATCTTCCGCATCTACAAACTCTACTACTGGTGCTGTTGTTATTACTGGTGGACTTGGTGTTGGTGGTTCTGTAAATGCTGGGACTGCTGTTTCCGCTCCTTTATTTAGTTCTCCTTCTGCTGTTGTTTTAAGACCAGGCACAGATACAATTTCAGGTATTCAATTCTGCAGGACTGGAACTGGTGCTACTATTATGGTGATTGATACCTTGAATAGTAGAGTTGGTATTGGTCTTACAAATCCAGAGTACGATTTAGAAGTTAATGGAGAAATATCTGCAACTTTAAAATCTTTTATTATTCCCCATCCTACTAAGCCTGGAATGAGATTAAGATACACCAGTTTAGAAGGACCTGAAAATGGTGTTTATTTCCGTGGTGAATTAAAAGGTATTAATGTTATAGAATTGCCTGATTATTGGACAGGTTTAGTGGATGAAAATACAATTACAGTTCATCTCACTCCAATTGGCAACAAGACTATATTTGTAAAAGAGATAAGAGATAATAAAGTTTTTGTTGGTGCAAGATTATTCCAAAAAATCCATTGTTTTTATTCGGTATGGGCTGAAAGGAAGGATGTGCCAAAGCTTAAAGTAGAGATTTAAAATGGCACTCTGTTACCAACCAAATATAGTAGCAAAAGATTTACAATTTGCTTTTGATGCAGCTAATCCTAAATGCTATCCTGGATCTGGTAATTTAATATATAGCTTGGCGGGAAATGGAATTACAGGTGGTTTGGAAAATGGCACCTTAGTTTCCTCTAATCTTGCTGGGTATTTTGCTTTTGATGGTAGTGATGATTTTATATCCACTAATTTTCAACCCAATTACGACTATATCACTGTAAATGTTTGGTTCTGGTCAGGCGCATTCAGTACTTTTGGCACTAACACTTGCGTAGTTGCTAATTCACAAGTGTCATCTCCATATCCTTCGTTTGACATAAGAAAAAGAAATACTGGTGCTCTACAATTACAATTTGCTATTTCTTCTAGTGGTTCAGAAATAGGTCAAGAAATTGGATTTATAAATGACTACACTTGGTACAATGTTCAATTTACTTATGATGGAAACACAGTTAAATGTTGGCTAAATGGACTGCAAGTAGTTAGTTATCCAATTGCAGGAACCTTAAGAAGCTCGACAAGTAATCTGTTTATAGGTAAAAACCCTGCTTTTGCTGGTCGTAATGCTGCTATTTATGTATCTCAAGTGTTTATTTACAATCGTGCTTTAACAGATGCAGAAATAGCTAGAAATTACTCTGCGACAAAATCAAGATACACATATAAAGAAGATATTATTAGGGACAATTTAATTCTTAATATTGATCCAGCTAGTGCATTATCATATCCTGGTTCTGGCACTGTTTTAGCTGATATGAGTGGTTACAATTATCATCCTACTTTAGTTAATGGCCCAACTCTTGCTGGTAGTGGATTAACATCATCAATTCTTTTAGATGGTTCAAATGATTATATCCAAATAGCTTCAGCATATACCCATACATTTACTGCTGGAACCACTGTAGATGTTTGGGTTAAGTTTAATGCATCAAACAGCTGGGGAAGGCTTTTAGATACAAGTGATGGAGCTGGTACTAACACTGCTTATCTAACTATTGCAAGATGGGGCGGTAATAATGAGGTTGTTTTAGAATCACGATCATCTACAACCCAAGGCACTCAAAATGGAGTTAGAACTACTACAACAGCAATAACTAACGGAACAATTCAAAACTTCACATTTGTTATTGGGCCTGGAAGTACAGATGCAGTGTCACCTGAAACTCCTAGAATATATATGAATGCTAATCTTCAAGCTACAACATTATATGGCACTCAAAATAACTTTGTACCTTATGTTGTTAATAAATATGCTTGGATTGGTAGATCAGCTTTTAGTGCAGACGCTTATTTAGGTGCAAATATCTATGCATACAAAATATATAACAGAGCATTATCAGCTGCAGAAGTAAAACAAAACTTCCAGTCATTAAGAGGGAGATACGGAATCTAATGGCTATCAGTTTATATTCATATTGGGAAGTGCAATCTCTAGGAAATAATAATAATTCAGGCGTGTTTGACCCTAACACTACAATGTCTGCGACATTATCTTCAGCAAATGGCACAAGTACACTTCCAACAGTTACCGCATCTAATTATAGTTTTGTTTCTTCTGATGTTGGAAATTGGTTATATGTAAAATCAGGAACAAGCTGGTACCCTGGATGGTATTTAATTTCTTCAATAGCCGGAACATCTGCAATTGTTAATGCTACAAAGTTTCAAGCAGTAAATGCTAATTTGCAAGAAGCTTTTAGGGATGGTATTGGATCTGCTGCTTCTTTATCTTCTGGAACTTGGACAATAGATTATTCTCAAAAAGCATCAGCGTCAAAAAATTATTCCGATATAGCCTTACTAACTACCACAAGTTTGACATCAGCTGGCAATACTTTTTATCCATCTATGATTGGTAATAGTATACGGATTATGAGTGGTTCAGGATTTACCGCAGGATTGTATGTAATTTCTTCTATGATCGGGAATACTGCTACAATTGACAGAGCTGCAGGAACGCAAGGAAGCACTGGAGGAACTGGTCTTTTAGGTGGGGCATTGGCAGATCTTCAGACAGCATTAATAGGATCAACTGCAATATCTGACAAAACCACTATTTATGTAAAAGCTGATGGCACATATAATTGGAACTCAGATACATTAATTCCAGGAGCAGGATGTTATCCAAATGTAGTAGGTTACGGTACTTATAGATATGACCAATCAAAAGTTACAGTAAGTATAGGAGCTTCATCAACATATATCAAAACTACAAGCTATATGAAAATATTAAACTTTGTTTTTGATGGTGGAAACAATCTTAATTCAATAGCAATAAATAATAATAACTATGGTGGCAATATATACAATTGTCATTTTAAAAACTTAACTGGATGCTTAAATTTTACTGGAACATTGATGAAAGGATTAGTACAAAATTGCACTAATATCAATATTCCATTTTTCCATGATACTGTTTTGACAGGCTGTACTGCTATTGGAAATACATGCTTCTTTAATGCAAGTTTTGAAGATTGCTTAATATATAACAATTCGGCTTCTCAAGATTTAATTAGTGTTTTAAGCTACCTTAATAGAAATCTATATAATAATACATTTTATAATAATACAGCTCCAAAATTAATTAATCTGATAAATACAGATAGCAGAGTTACAACAATATTTACATTTAATAATATCTTTGCTGGAAATTCTGGAACAGTATTTAATGTCTCTAGCGGTTATCATGCAAATGCTTATGACATGGTAACTAATGCTTTCCATAATAATGGAGCTATAGGTTCTGAACCTCCAAATACTCTAGGAAGCCATATAAATTTTGTTGAAGATGAAATAATTTTAACTGGAAATCCTTTTATAAATGCAGCAAATTCTGACTTTAGATTAAATAATATTGTTGGCGCAGGTGCTTCTTGTAGAAATAGAGGCTTGATGCCTTTTAACCCATTTTTTACTATAACAAATTATATGAATGTTGGTGCAGTTCAATCTAAAAACCCTTACATCAATTTAAACCTAACTGGTGGCATAGGAGGATAGTATGGCAGCAAGCTTTTACGCTAATTGGGAAGTAAGAAGTCTAGGCAGCGATAACAATAGTGGTTGTTTTGACCCAAATGCCACTATGACATCAACTCTTAGCTCTTCAAATGGTACTTCAGCCACACCTTCTGTTACTGCTTCAAATTATACTTTTGTTTCTGGAGATGTTGGTTATCATTTATTTATAAAATCTGGTACTAGTTGGACTCCAGGGTGGTATTTGATAACTAGTATTTCATCAGGATCAGCAGTTTTAAATGCTAATTCAGGTCAAGTTGTAAAGCTTAATAGAAGAAGATCTTCAGTAAATGGAATCGGAACAACTGATAGTTTGTCTTCAGGAACTTGGGCTATAGATTATACTCAAAATAATTCTAATAGACTATTGATTACTGACTTATTGTTAAATACTTCTTCAACTTGTTCAAGTGTAGCAAACCCATTTACTCCAGCAATGATCGGTAACACAATAAGAATTACAGCTGGAACAAATTTTACAGCTCAGGTTTTTGTAATAAACTCTCTTTCTGGAGTTATTGCAACTTTAGACAGAGCAGCTGGTACTTCTGGTGCTACAAATGGAACTGCTTATATGGGCGGCGCAATGCAAAACCCATATTATGCTTTTTTTGATTTTAATTATCTCGCCAATAGTGTTAATTTTATTTATATAAAAGCAGATGGTGAATATACTTGGGGAATACAGACATTTTTGGCTGGTAATGGTTATCCTAATATTTTTGGATATGAAAATTACAGACATGATTCTGGCCGACCTACGCTAACTTTTACAGCTGCAGGGGCACGATACTTTGGAAGAGGTGATGGCAACTCTACCAAAATAAGAAACATTATTGCAGATTCTAAAGATCTTCTCGGCTGTTATGTAATGTACAACGGCAACAACCAGCCATATGCAACCATAACAAACTCTATATTTAAAAATAGTGTATGGAATGGTGCCTCTGGATTAGCTTATAGACTATGTGCTTGGGACATAGTAAAAGCTTATCACACTACTAACTCAGATTTTAGCACTATTTATGATTTTAGACCTAATACTGCTGCTTACGGAGGAATTGGTGGTGGAACATTTGGTTACAATACATACTATAAAAATTGTTTAATATTTCTTGGACATAATAACACGACAGTTCCAATATGGAATAACCCAGGTCAGCATTCAGGTCAAATAATTAAAAATAATTGCATTATGAATGGGACTGCGGGCTTTATTGCATCTTATGAAAATTGCACCCAGTTTGGCAATCATTCTCCAACATATATTTACAATAATATATTTGTGAACAATTCTGGAACATTGTTCAGTAATATTTGTGGATCAACAAGCTTTGCATTTATGATTGAAAATAATTATATGCACAATTGTTCTTCAATAGGAATAACTTCTGGTAATACTTTTGATTCTAGTAGATGGTTAAACATTAACAATTATGTATTGCCTAAAAGTCCATTCAAAGATTATGTAAATTATAACTTGTTACTTAATGATGATGCACAAGGTGGAAAGACAATTAAGTTTGATACAGTCCCTACTTTATTATCTCCATCAAACACTTCTAAAAATAAAGACGTAGGACCAATACAGAATAGTATATTACCAGCAAAAATCAATATGAATGGTGGTATGAGAGGATAACATGGCAAAATTATCAGTAAGGAAAGGAAGCACATCAAGAATAGAATATATTTTTGTTGGTGATAGTACTTCAGCAACAGGAACAGGCTTAACAGGTCTTACATATCAAAGTAGTGGATTGTTGTCCCATTATATCAGGCCTGCAGGATCGGCAACAACAATTACATTAGCTACACAAACAGTTACAGGATCATATTCTTCTGGTGGTTTTGTAGAAGTGGATCAAGCTAGAATGCCAGGTTTATATAGATTTGATATTCCTAATGCTGTTTTTGCTTCTGGTGTTGATAAAGCAGTAGTTATGGTATCAGGTGCAGCAAATATGATTCCTGTTTTGATGGAATATGATTTAGAAGCTGGTGCATATTTAGATACAACACAAGCAATTCCGGTATCAAACACTGCAGAAACTATTGGTGATTGTTTAAATGCTGCAAGAGCTCAAGGATTTGGTAAGTGGGTGATTTCTGGAACAACAATGACCATGTATGCTAATGATGGTACGACAGCAGTAAAGACATTTACCCTTAATTCAGCAACAGCACCAACATCAAGGACTTAAAAAATGTCTCTAATTACCCAAGGATTTTTTAATAACAGAATAGCCGCAATTGGATATTCTGCTCGTGACCTTGGGATCAGTAGAGGTGTTGGTCCGAGAATCTTAAGAGATGAATTAGTTGCTTATTATGATGCCACTAATCCTAAATCATATTCTGGTTCTGGAAATACAGTTTATGATTTATCTGGTAATGGAAGAAATGGCACTCTCACTAATGGTGTTGCCTATTCATCAAGCAATCGTGGATATTTTATTTTTGATGGTTCTAATGACTATATAGATTGTTCAAGTATTCCATCAACATTTTGGGTAGATAATTCCTGGTCCGTTGCTTTTTGGATTAAGTTTGATGGTATTAACATTGGAGTTGATCAAGGTATATGTGGTACTAACGGTAATGTCCACCTTCTTCAAAGAGGTACGTCATTTCATTTAGGTCTTTGGGCTAATGATTCTGCAAGTGTAACCGTTCCTGTTGCTAACAATTGGTACCATGTTGTATTTTGCTATAACAATTTAAATTATCTACAAAGAATATTTGTGAATGGTGTGATTGATAGGTCTACTACAGGTAGTAAATCAAGTGTAACAGGCACAGGAACTGCTTTTGGTAGAGTTCCTTGGGGTTATGGATATCTCAAAGGTCAAATAGCTTCAGCACAATTTTATAATAGAAATCTTTCAGCAGAAGAAGTTAGATCTTTATATTTATCAACTGTGCAAAAATATGTAAAGAAATCACAACCATATGTTACTGATGGTTTAATTTTTCATTTAGATGCTTCAAATCCACAATCTTTTTCTGGTTCTGGATCTACTGTATGGGCTGATCTTTCTAATTCTTATGCTCATGGGAAGCTTTTTTCTGGAGCTGCGTTTACTTCAGAAAATGGTGGTGGGATTGCATTTGATGGTACAGATGATTATTTTATTACTGATTCTGCCACAGCTTTTAATGGACTAACAAGAATGTCCGCAGAGATTACATTTAAATTAACTGGGACAATCTCTGGTTATGAACATATCATCAATAAGCCTTTAAATGGAGCTGGTGCAACTTGGGCTTTATATTCAGGTGCAAACTCAAATGTATTAACTTGGTATTTGAATGCTGATGGTACTTCTATGAGTTTTTCAAATGTAGTAGTGAATAAAACTTACCACTATGCAATGACATATGATTTGAACAGTATCAAGACTTTCATTAATGGCAGACTAACATCAACAGTACCATATACAGCATCATTATCTTATGACAATGCTAAACCAGTAAATATTGGTAGATTTGACACTGGAGCTTATCTTGGCCCTAATGTTAATGTTTACAATGTTAAAGTTTACAACAGAGCACTTACTAATACAGAAATTGGTCAAAACTATAGAGCAATTCAAAACTCATTTAATCCAGATATTGTAAGAAAAGGCTTGGTATTACTTTTAGATGCCGCTGATAAAAACTCATATCCAGGCAAGGGCACTAAATGGTATGACTTAAGTGGAAATCAAAACCATGCAAGAATGGTCACTTATGGAACTTCTTTGCCTGTATTCCAAAATAATGGTTTTTATTTTAATGGCAACACATCTAAAGCAGCTTTTCTTTGCACTACTAGTAAAAACCTGACTAATAAACAAGAATTGTCAGTATATGTCTGGTGTAAAACAATGAGCGGTTCAGGTAGGCAGTATGCAATAGACACTACTGATTTTGCTGCTTCTAGAAATAATGGGATTGGAATTGGACTTGACAATCCATCAGCATACAAAACATTCAATTTTGCATTTACTACTTTATCTACATATGATGAAAGCAGTTCTCCAACCACTTTCCAAAACAATACTGTATATCAATTAGGTCTTTCAAGATCTTACGCAGGAACAGCAATCTCGATTTTAGATACAGATAGTGTTACAAAAATATCACCTTCACTTTCATCCAATTCTCTTGGTACTGGCGACATTACATTAAGTAGATACGTTATAGGCGCTTATGCTGGAGGCTTAAGTTCAGGGGTAAGCGACTATTGGTGGAAGGGTGAAATCTACCTTGTGATGATGTATGACAGAGAATTATCACAAGCAGAAATCACACAAAACTTCAATGCTTTAAGAGGGAGATTTGGAATATAATGGCTCTTTTTCAAGGTAAAAACTTAACTTCCTCTAATCTTGTATTACATTTAGATGCTACAAATACTAAATCATATTCTGGGTCTGGAAACACTTGGTATGACATTAGTGGATATGGAAATAATGGCATTTTAAATAATGGTGTTTTATATAATTCCTATGGTGGTTTTTTTGAATTAGATGGAAGTAATGACTATATAGAAATACCTCATTCCACTTCTTTAAATATTGGAACAGGAACATCAGCTACTATAGAAATTGTTTACGATGTTTACAACTACGTTCCTAACTCCTCTTTAATTGCAAAACGTTCAGCTGATAATAATTCATCTACTGACTACATGATTTATTTTAACACTACTTTGTCTTGGTTAACAGGCAATTCAGGCACTGGTGATGATTTAGTAACATCTTCATTTCAAGAAAACAGAAATATTCAAACCGTAAGTACAACAATTAACAGTACTACGACAAATAAAAAAATATATAAAGATGGAAACCGTGTTCTTTCCACTACATATTCATCAAAAACTGCATCAAATTCTGCATCAGTTTTCCTTGGTAAATATTTTGGTTCTGGATTTTATTTTAATGGAAGAATCTACTCTGTCAAAATATATAACAGAGAATTAACAGACACGGAAATTGCACAAAACTTTCAAGCAAATAAGTTAAAGCTTTCTATTAAAACTCCAGTAATTACAGATGGATTACAAGTTTTTTTAGATGCAAACTCCTCATTGTCATATGCTGGTGTTGGTACAGTTTGGTACGACATATCTGGAAATAATAATCATGTTACTTTGTTCAATGGAGTGAGTTTTTCAGGATCTGGACAGTCTGGTTATTTTTATTTTGATGGGACTAACGACTACGCTTTTGCTTCATATTCTGATACGGTAACTGAAGGCACATTTGTTTTTGTAGGATATCCTGATGGTCTGCAACAAACTTATGCAGGTTTAATCTATGACAGGGGTAGTGCTACAGGTCTACAATATTATTCTAGTTCAAATTTTCTTGGTTACAATTGGAATAATACTTTTGATGCCGGACAGTTTTCTTCAGGACTAACAATGCCTAATAATGCTTGGTTTATGGCTACTGCTGCAGTAGAGCCAACACAATCAAGATTATCTTTAAATAAAACATTTGCATATAACAATGTTGCAATGGCATCACATTCGTATGCAAATATTTACATTGGTTCAGACCCTGGCGGAACAAGATATTTTAAAGGCAAAGTTACAAAAGCTTTAATTTATGACAGAGCTTTAAACCAGACCGAGATATTGTCCTTATATAGGCAATTTGCTTCTCAATATCACACTATACCTCAACAAAGCCTTATTTTACATTTAGATGCTGCTAATCCTGATTCTTATCCTGGCGGTGGTGCTTCTTGGTATGAAATAAGTGGAAGTGGAAGCACAGCAACATTAAATAGCATGACATTTTCTTCTGTACATGGAGGAGCTTTTGTCTTTAACGGCTCTTCATCATTCGCTACAGTTCCAACAGCAAGTAGATTTGATTTGGGTACAGGAAGCGCAACTATTATAGCTTGGTTTAAAACTACTTCTACTGGATATAACTGTATAGCTTCAAAAAGAAATGGCACAGGTTTTCAACTTTATGTTTTGGGTACAGCTTTGTATGCCGATGGTGCTGGAACTGCTGGTAAATCTTCTTCTCAAAGAGTGAATACAGGAAAAATATTTTGTGGTGCTGTTGTTTATGATAGAGCTGGTTCATTAATGAGACTTTATATAAATGGCGTTGAAGATGGAAATGTAGCCCTTGCTTCCACAACACTTACAGATGTTGCTGGTGTAAATGTTGGAAGAGCTACTTTGGGTGGCGGATCAGGAGACTATTTCAACGGCACTATTTATCAGGTACAGATTTACAACAAAGCTCTAAGTCCTAAAGAAATGAGAGAAAACTTTGAACTGATGAGATCCAGATATGGTGTGTAATCTTATTTGCAAGGATGAAAGCCTCGAGATAGCCAAATAAATAAGAAGAAACTCAATTTCTTTTCTCCCTAATAAAAGAGCATAAAAATGGCCAATTCAGATAAGAATATTCGTATTGAAACAAATAAAGGTAAAAGTGGTTATCCTAATATTGCTTTTATTGGCTCTACAAATGATCCGATTTATCTTTATGTTTTAGATGATAATACAATTTCTTTTGAAGGCTCTACGGGGCAACTTTTCTCTGTTTCTAATTCTGTCACCACTGGAACAATATTTTCAGTCAACGATATATCAGGTATTCCATCTTTAAGAATAGATGCTGATGGTACAGTTGGAATTGCTGAGTTCTTTGGTAATGTTGGTGTTGGTACAGTAAACCCATTATATAAATTAGATGTTAATGGTGATATCAACGCTGGATCTGGAAAAACATTAAGAATTGGCGGAACAAGAGTATTAGATTCCACGACTTTAGGATCTACTGTTGTTAATTCTTCTCTTACTGGTTTTGGCACGGTTACTTCTGGTACTTGGAACGGTACACCTATTGCAGTATTGTATGGTGGTACAGGCGCTACTACTGCTGCTGATGCTAGAACTAATTTAAGTGCTGCTACTGCTGGTACTAACTCAGATATTACAGTTCTTAATGCACTTCAAAGATTACTTGTTACTATCCCCACTGCAACTGGTATAGGTATTACAGTAAGAGGTGCAACATCTCAAACTGGTAACTTACAACAATGGCAAAACAGCTCTGCCTCAAACCTTTCTTGGATTAATAGTTCTGGTACTTTTAACTTTGGAGCTGTTTTAACCCACGCTGACGGTAGAACTCCTGGTGTATCGGTTCAAGCTCCAAATGCTGCTGGTATTGTTGTTAGAGGGTTTAACTCTGATGGGTATCCAGCAATTGAGGTGCAAAACAACCCTGGATCATTAATGGTTGGTTTGTATCCTTCTGGAAACATTCTTGGTATAGGAATGACCATTACTGGGTCTACCGCTTCCACTAACACAACTACTGGTGCTATTATTGTTACTGGTGGTGTTGGAATTGGTGGATCTATAAATGTTGGTGGTGTTTCTAGATTTACTTCAGCCACAGCATCTACTTCTTCTGCTACTGGTGGTGTTGTATTCTCAGGTGGCATTGGTGTAGGTTTAACATCATATTTTGCTAGTTCTGTCTTTATTCAAGGGGCAACAGCTTCAGGTTCTACATCTACAGGCGCATTAGTAGTAACAGGTGGAGTTGGAATTGGTGGAAGTTTACAAGTTACAGGCACGATAGATGTAGCAGATCATATAGAAATATTAGCACAGAAAGAACTAAGATTCTTTAATTCTGGTAATACTTTCTACACTGCATTTAAATCTGGCTCTTCTTCTGGCAATGTTACTTTCACTTTACCAATTGCTGATGGTACTTCAAATCAAGCATTAATTACAAATGGTTCTGCTGCTCTTGGATGGACTTCTTTTGTAACAGCAGCAATAACATCTTTAAATGGATTAACAGCAGCAACACAAACATTTGCTACTGGAACATCTGGATCTGATTTTAATATTTCATCATCCACATCAACACATACATTTAATATCCCTTATGCTGGTGCTGCTTCCACTGGTTTAATTACTACAAATGCACAAACAATAGCTGGTGCAAAAACTTTCTCATCAGCTTTAATTGTTTCTAATACTACAGCTTCTACTGGATTCTCATCTGGCTCTTTACTTGCGTTTGGCGGAGTTGGAATATCAGGAAATCTTAATGTAAATGGCACTGGAAGAATTAATAGTTCTACAGCATCTACATCATCTTCTTCTGGCGCTTTAGTAGTAGCAGGTGGTATTGGAGTAGGGCAGACATCATATTTTGGTAGTGATGCATATGTTCAAGGAGAGTTATATTTTAACCAAGCAACATTAGGAGTTGCTGGTACAACTGTAATTCCATCAATTGCATTTATTGGACAAACAAACAATCCAATTACATTATCAATTTTAGCTGACAATACATTATCATTTGAAGGTTCATCTGGTCAGTTATTCTCTATCAACAACAACCTATCTTCTGGCACAATTTTCTCTGTCAATGATATTTCAGGTTTGCCAATTTTACGTGCTAATGCTAATGGCACTCTTTCAATGGCAGAGTTTGGAACAAGTGTAGGTGTTGGAACTTCATTACCTGGCTTTAAACTTCATGTAATGGGTGATGTTAATATTGGCACTGGTTACACTTATAGAATTAATGGCACGAAAGTAATTGATGCTATTTCTTTAGGAAGTGCAGTAGTTTCATCTTCTTTGACATCTGTAGGAACATTAACTTCAGGTACTTGGAATGCAACTACTATTGGCACTCTTTATGGTGGTACTGGACAAACTTCATATACAGATGGTCAGCTTTTAATTGGGTCTTCTACTGGCGGAACGTTAATTAAGTCTACCCTTACTGCTGGTAGTGGTATTTCAATCACTAATGCATCTGGGTCAATTACAGTTTCTACTACTGGGGCTGGAATCACAAATCTTAATGGTTTGTCAGGTTCTTCTCAAACATTAGCAACTGGAACATCTGGTAGTGATTTCAATATATCATCAACAGGATCTAGTCATACATTTAATATTCCAGATGCTTCAGGTTCCAATAGAGGTTTAGTAACAACAGGAACACAGACATTTGCTGGTTCTAAAACATTCTCCAATGATGTAACTGTCACTGGAAACTTAACTGTAAATGGAACAACC
>Ga0208800_1000032_pt1 | contig 32523 bp, 42 predicted proteins | sample ColrivemetaGS541_FD_187619 | JGI IMG/M metagenome (GOLD analysis project Ga0208800, IMG submission 187619) | Estuarine microbial communities from the Columbia River estuary - Freshwater metaG S.541 (SPAdes) (version 2) | ecosystem: Environmental > Aquatic > Marine > Intertidal zone > Estuary ...
GAGAGCTAGCATTTAAGCGGTTCTGCGAGCCGTGAAAAATAATTGAAAATAATTATTTACAAGAATCAAAAAGCGTGAGATATTAAAAACATCAAAGGGGATGACCTCCGGAGATAGAAAAAAAAAGAAAAAACAAAATGAAAATATTAAACACCACCACCGGCCAAATCGAAGAACTCACCCACAGCGGATACGACTGCGACTGCGTGCCTGATTTAATCGCGGACGACTCCACGATCACCTGGAACGAAGATGCAGAGATGATGCAAGGGGATGCAGACTCCATTGCATGGTGGAGGACTTACCTCGCCGCCGATGCGGAATACATGGAAGCCAAATCTGATCTGGTCGAGACCCTCGACTACGACGAAAAAGACGATCTGGAAATGCTACTAAGCGACGCTATGCACTGCGACATGGAAGACCAGCCCGCTGCTGGAATGCGCGTCATCAGCGAATGGATCGCCGATGCAAAATAAAAAACCAACACACGGCGGCCAGCGCAAAGGCGCAGGCCGCAAGGCCGGATCGGGCAAGGGGCGCACGGTCATATCGAAGTCGGTAGCGATGACGGCGGATAGCTGGGCACGGCTCGACGCCGTGCGCGGCACGATGTCGCGGGGCAAATATCTCGGCAGTTGCTTTTGACACTTCCACAAAAGTAACAACACCCGCGACGCCTCTCCACGGAAGCGCACCAATGCGGGTTATCTTTTTGACATCGCCAACATTTAAATGGCGATGAACAAATCATTCTTCGGTCTGCCGGTTGCAACTCTGCAAGAATTACAGACCGATTTCACGGCTTGCTTAAAAGCTATTGCCATTGCAGGGGCGAGCTACAGCATCGCAGGCCGAAGCTTCACGAGAGCCAATCTTGCCGAGGTCGCGCAGACCATCAAAGAGTTGCAAGCCGCTATTGACAACGCGAGCGGGAATAGGGTATCACGTTACACGCCGACCTTCCCAACACAGAGACCATGACGCAAGACCTACTTACCAAAGCCATTTCGTTCGTCTCTCCGAAAGCCGCTCTTGACCGCATGGTCAACCAGGCGAAGTTGCGCAACTTCGGTCGCTTCGACTCAGCCTTGACTTCCGAGAAGCGAGGCATCTCGCGTGGCGTATCCGGTGGCGAGGACACGAGCGGAACTCGTGAGCGTTACTCGCTCATCCGCGCCGCTCGCGATCTTGCAGACAACTTTCCTCCTGTCCGTTCTCTCCTTTTAAAATTTGCAACCTACGTTTCGGGGCGCATCGCCTATCAGGCACGCACCGGCAACCGCGAAGCGGACACCGCCATCGAACGCTACTGGCAGAAATGGTGCAACGATTGCGATTTTCTAGGCCGTCACAATTTCACAACGCTCTTACAACTCGCAGTCACCGCAATGCTTCGCGATGGCGACTGCGGATTCATCATCGTCCGCGACAAAGAGAATTTAAAACTACAAAGCGTGGAGGCCGATCGCATCGGTTCGCCTTACGACCAAACAGATACAGACAGATATATTGGAGGCATCAATACCGACGAATATGGAAGACCCATTTCATACACTATTTTCACGCGCACTATCAACAACCAGTATATTTCTCCTGTTGATATTGTTGCAAAAGAGTTTATCCACTTATTCGACGCCGCACGGTTGGACGAATATCGTGGGCGAAGTGCTTTCGCTACTGCGTTAAACGCAACGCGCGATCTGCAAGAAGCTATCAAAGCCGAAGTGCAAGCGATCAAATACGCTTCGTATCAAAGCGGAGTTATCACCACCGAATCAGGCGCGGCAGACGCTGGCGACTATTTCGCTCGCGGCAACACGAACGACCAAGGACAGGTCGCACGCTTGCAGTCTCTCGATCCTGGCACGGTCAACTATCTGAGCGCAGGCGAGAAAATGGAAATGTTCAAGAGCGACAGACCGACCGGAGCATTCGGAGAGTTCATCCGCTTGGTGCAGGCGCACATTTGCATGGCAGTCGGTCTTCCCTACGGATTCGCATTCGATGCCGACAAGTCTGGCCCTATGGCTCGCATGGAGGCCGCGATGGCCGAGCGCACGTTCCTCCGGTGGCGTGGACTCTTGGAAGGTCAGTTTTTAAACCGAATCAAAAATGTTATCCTTCTCGACGCCGCATCTCGCGGACTCATTCCAGATTCCGAATACCTGCTCGATGGCCGCTGGTGCTGGCCTGCCAAAGTTTCGATTGACTACGGGCGCGAAGCCAATGCCGATATTGCACTTTGGAAAGCTGGCTTAAAAACAGCCGGACAAATCTACAGCGACATGGGCGAGGACTACGAAGAAGCACTTCGCGCAAGAGCGAAGGAAGCCAACATGATCAAGGAACTCGGTCAAGAGTTCGACATCCAACCAAACCGCATTTCAGACTCCGTTCCGATTACGACTATCGACGCAATCTTTGACGAGAGCAAAAACGAAGTTGCTCCGCTTATCGAGAGCATCGGCATCGGCGGCACGGATGCGCTTGCTGGCATCCTCTCGGCATTTGGTCGCGGCGAACTTTCAGCGGAACAAATTGCAGTCATCCTTCGCGTTGTCTTCGGAATGGACGAAGCAAGCGCAAGCAAAATCATCAACGCCGATCCAGTAAAGCCGCAGGCAGAACCAGCACCGTCCGCATTCGAGGCCGACCAGAACAAGCCTAGCAAGGGCATGATCGAGGAGGCCGCTCGTGGCTTAAAGTGGCGCGAAGCATACAACCGAGGAGGAACCGCCGTAGGCGTTGCACGCGCTCGCGACATCAGCAACGGAAAGAATTTGTCGGACGATACCGTTAAAAGAATGCACTCGTTTTTTTCACGCCACGAAGTCGATAAAAAGGGGCAGGGCTTTACACCAGATGAAGACGGGTTCCCATCCGCAGGCCGCATTGCATGGGCTTTGTGGGGCGGAGACGCAGGGCAAGTGTGGGCCGCCGATAAGGTCAAAGGAATGCAGGCATCGCAGCCCGAACAGATGAAAGTATCGCTCGCCGTTCGCGACACATTCGGACGCATTACAGGATTTGAAACAAAGCATGAGCTTGTCATGCCGACACCCGAAAGAAACGAAGAGCAAGACGACTTTATAGGCCGCTGCATGGTGAGCGGAACAATGACGAGCGAATATCCAGACGAGAGCCAGCGCGTAGCCGTATGCTCTGCACAATGGGAGAAAAAATAATGATAATCCACGGCATAGCACTCGAAGCAAAAAAAGCACTCATCACCGGCGTCCACCAACCCGGCGATGATTACCGGATCGCGCTTTACAGCGCATCGGCAAAGATCGGGCCGACGACAAAAGCGTACACAACCGAAGGCGAGATCAAAGGTATGGGCTACAACGCTGGAGGCGTAGCACTCAAGGGACACCGCACAGGGATTATAGGCAAAAATGCCTTTATAACATTTGATGATGTCGTCCTAAAATCTGCAACATTCGCGGCAGCAGGCGCGATGATTTACAACTCCTCCAAAGGCAACGCTGCGCTTATCGTCTTGAGCATCGGGTCCGAAAAACACGTTTACAACAGCACGTTTGAACTCAAGTTCCCCAAGCCAACCGAAACCAGCGCACTCATTCTTTTAGCTTAAATATGAAACCAACAAATCCAATCGTGATCGACGGCAAGACCTACGATCTTTATACAATGACACTCGCAACCGCGAGTCGCTACAACTCGCCAGACCAGCAAGACGCAAGCGTTGTATTGACGCTCACGCCGACACGATTTGAAGGCGACCAAGTTGAGCAGTCGCAAGAAAACAATCGCACGGTTCTTTTCGGTTCGCTCGCCTCCGCTTCGCAACCAGCAATCGTCGCGGTCGATGAAGTATCCGCCGCAATCCAAAAATTCATTTTCGCGGAAGGGCTTTAAAATATGGCCGTCATCAAAGCTCAAGCATCTGGAAACTGGAGCGCAGTTGGAACATGGAGCGGCGGCGTAGTGCCAACGCTCAACGACACGGTCTACGCCAATAGCTTCACGGTAGCACTTGATCAGTCCATCGACTTAACAGGATCAACCGTGGATACGAGCGGATCGTTTATCGCTGGGCAAATCTACATGGTCGTTTCGGTCGGCACGACCAACTTTGCGCTCACAGCAAACTGCATTGCTCCAGGAACAAATGCAGGAACGGCAGTCGCGATCACCTCGGCTGTTGGGCAGATTTTCCAAGCGGTCAACGCAGGCACAGCGACCACGGGAACCGCTCGCAGAATGGGTGCGTTGTTGAACTACGTCAACACGCCGCTGACGATTGCGACAGGCGGGAGCTTCACGATGGCGGCAAGTTACAATATTACTGGCGCATACATTCAAGCAGGCTCTGCAAATTGCTTGACGGTCTCAGCCGCCGCAAGCTCAACGCTCGCAGGATGCCACGCGACAGGCTCGGCGTTTACGTTATCCACTCGCGCTATATCGTTCGGTTCCAGCGGCACGCTGACGCTCGACGGCATCATTGCGACAGGCGGCAGGGTGTCGGGAACAACGGTTGCAAATGGACCCCACGCGATTGAATCGACATCAGCGGCAGGAACGGTTGCATTTACAAATGCAAGCACGATCACGGGTGGGAGTGGGGGGGTTGCTATTGGCATCAACAACAACAGCACAGGCACGGTAACCATCACATCGAGTACGGTGACAGGTGGAAGTAGCGGCAGCACATACAGCATCAACAATAACAGCACGGGGGCGGTCGCCGTCACCTCAAGCACGGTGACAGGTGGGAGCAGTTCGTTTTCCTACGGCCTCAACAACACCAGCACAGGCACGGTCACGATCACTTCCAGCACCGTTACAGGTGGGAGCAGCAACGCATTTGGCATTCAAAACACCAGCACAGGCACGGTAACCGTCACATCGAGTACGGTGACGGGAGGGAGCGCGAGCAACGCCTACGGCCTCAGCAACGCCAGCACCGGCACAGTAACGGTCACCTCGACCACGCTGACAGGCGGGAGCGGGTCAACCGCGTACGGTCTCAACAACGCCAGCACCGGAACGGTCGTTTCGACAGGCGACATCACCGCCACCAACTCGGCAAATGGATTGGCATCAGCCAGCACAGCCGCCAGCGTCAAAGTTAGCGGTTCCCTCATCGGCAGCGTAAACGGAACGCCTGCCATCTATGCGGTCAAATATCTCATCGACCCAACTCCGACCACGGCAAAATTCCGCCAAGCAAAAAACGGATCAACGACCTACAGCGACTTCTTCACCGCCGACAACTCGCTCGGCCAAGCCGCGATCACAGACGTGCGCTTCGGCACAAGCTACGCAAGCGGAGCATTGACGGGCGTTGCCTACATTCCATCGGCTTCCAGCGTGGCATTCGGCGTGCCTGTAGATGCCACAACCGGCACGGCAACACTCACCGCCGCTGACGTGCGAGCCGCAATAGGCTTGGCAACAGCCAACCTCGATACGCAACTTGCCGCGATCCCAACCGCCATCACAAATGCGAACGCAGTATGGGACGAGTTGATGTCAAACCATACAACATCCGGCACATACGGCGGCAGGATCGTGCGTGCAATAAACAGCAACAACGAACTGCAACTCACCGGATCGCATCACGCCGCCGCAGACGTTCACGAATTTCAAGCAGCCGTCATTCAGTCCGTGGCCTTCGCGACAAGCGCAGTAACGCTTTTCACAGGCGCAATGCGAACTGAACTCACGCCAGAACTTACGGAGATCACCGAAGTCCACGCGATCCACGGACTCGATATCGCCAACGCGCTAACGGTCACGCCTACGAGCAGGACATCGGGCGCGATCACGCAAGCGATCACCGGAGACGGCACAACAAACACCGTAGTCACGAGAGTCTAAGCGGATGCTAGCTTCCCTGCTCATCGCAACGCAGGGCTTAATGCCAAGCCCAACGCCGCTATCCATCGGCGTGCAGGGATTGCTATTCATTTCGGTCGTTCCGCCCGTTCCGGTCAATCCAATCGATCTGCCTGGGGGCGGAGGAAGAGGACGCGAAGAGCGAAAGGTCACGGCCACCGTTCGCGGAGTCCGTCTTGTTTTCTCGGTCGCGAACGTCGAAGCGTGCGCCGGTTCGCGCATTGAAATAGTAGGCTCATCCTGCTTCACCAATGCTGGCGAGGCAGAGCTTTCCGCCAGCACAAGCACGACGGTGATGGGTGCGCGGACTCACTCCAGCACAAATCGTCCGGAGATAAGATTCTCGATGTCGTTCGATGTCATCGGAGGCGAGGAAGAGAACGAGTTAGAAGTTTATCTAATGGCGCAGGCCGCGATGGGATTGCTGGACGACTAATTGACATTTGCGCCTTCGCATGGATGTCATCGAAGGAGTTTCAATCATTTCAATCGGCGAGGCTAAAGGCCACGGGCTTTACGTTGACGAGACAACTTTGATGCAAGTCAAAGAATGCGCCGAGTCATACAAGGGCGGCGTCAAAGTCAATCTGGATCACGGTGCAGGGATAAAAGACATCGTTGGATTCGTTAACAATTTCCGCATCGTCGGGAAACAACTCTTGGGTGATCTCAACCTTCTCGAAACATCGCCTATGCGCGATTACGTCATGGAAATTTCAAGCAAACTGCCGGACACCTTCGGCATCAGCATCGCATTCACAGGCCCGATTCGCGAAGTGGAGGGACTTGCCTTCGCAAGTTGCACCGAACTCTACAGCGCAGACCTCGTGCAAACTCCAGCCGCAAACGCGACAGGTCTTTTCAGTTTTACCGCCAAGCAAGTTGACAGTTTTTCCAAACAAATGACCGATCCAGAAAACACCGAGGCTCCCGAGGGAGAAGTAGAAGTCACAATCGCCGAACTCGCAAAGCGGATGGAAGCTCTTGAGCTTTCGTTTGGAGCGATGAAAACACAGATGGAAGCAATGCTCCCAGCTGAGGAGAAGATGGAGCAAGACGGCAAAGAAGAGATGGCCGCTGAACTCAGCGTCATTTCAAAACTTGAAGCAAAGCTCGACTCGATCATCTCGAACTTCGGAGCCGCTCCAGTAAAGGCATCGGTGATCGCCGAAGAGAAGGCAGTCGAAAAATTCGATCTCAAATCAGTCATTGTGCAGAAGACCGAGGAACTCGGCAGTCGCACCGAGGCTATCCGCTTCGCAATGCGTAACCACCGCGAAGCCTACATCGAGGCACGCGACAACAACGAACTCAATTTTTAATCAAACAAATCTATGGCAACCCAAAACGACAACGGAATCCGGAGCTTTGCTTTCGCTTCCGCAATTACCGCGAACACGCTTGTGAACATCTCAGGCGCAAACGCCGCGCAAGCGGCATCAACCGGCTCTAACCCCATCGGCGTCGTTCAGAATGACGTAGCCGCTGGAAACCAAGGAGCCGTCAAACTATTTTTCCCTTCACAATTCGGCATCCTTTCCGGAATTGCGACAGCCGGTAACACCGTTTTTGCGGTGACCAACGGCCTCATCCTCGGCACTTACGCCAACGCAAGCACCGTCACAATCGGCGTTGCGATCAACTCCGGCGTTTCCGGTGACGTTGTGGAATACGTTCCTAAATTCAACCAATAACTAACCACCCAATATGGCACTATCATACACAACTATCCGCGCCGATATCGCGCAGGCCGTCTACGAAGGCTTGTCGAACAAAAACAACTTGTTTATCGGAACCGAGGTCATGCCAGTTTACTCGTCCGACGTTAAGTCTGGCGCGTATCTGAAGCTGAACATCGGTGATTCTGAAACTCTCAACGACGACGTTCTTAAGATCGCCGCTGGTGCTGGATATCCCCGCACAAGCCGCCGATTCACGAGCGATTCTTTCGACGCGATTGAATACGGTCTCGAAGAGGTTCTTCCTGACAGCAACCGTCGCGATCTCGATAGATTCTTCGACACCGAAGTTAACATCGCCGGAATGCTCTTGCGCCAAATCCAAATCAGCCACGAGGCTCGTGTTGCTACCGCAGCATTCGCCTCCAACGGTCTGACAGCGATCAGCGCAACGGCAGCATACACAGAAGCCAACATCACCAGCTTCGACGTTCCCGGTGACGTGGCCTCGGCCAAGTTGGAACTCGCCAAATTCGGCGTGCTTCCGAACACGCTCATAATGTCCATGCCTTTGTTCGAGCGCATCCGCCGCTCCGCTAAAGTCCAGAACCAGTTCTTCGGCATCGTTCCTTCGGATCAAAGCCGTCTGCTCAGCGAAGGCGAAGTTGCCGCCGCTGTCGGAGTTGATCGCGTTCTCGTGGGCCGCGCACCAAAGAACACCGCCGCAAAAGGCCAAGCCTATGCCGGCGGATTCATCTGGTCGAACACCTACCTCGCACTCGCCACAACCTCCGGCGGAGATTTCTCCGGTGGTGGATTCGGTCGCACGATTGTATGGGCTGCTGATAGTCCCGTACCTTTCGTTTCCGAAACCTACCGTGACGAGGCTCGCCGCGCTAATGTTCTCCGCGTTCGCCAAAACAGCGCAGAGAAAGTTATCGACGGTTCAAGCATCATCCGCATCACCACGGGATTCGCTTAATAAGATTCCCCAGCTAGTTAGCATCGAAGAAGCCACCTCGAAAGGGGTGGCTTTTTTGCGTTGACACGATAACCTTTTTGTAAACATGAAACAAAAAATGAAGCTGGTCGCAGGCTTAATTTGCGGCAACGAAGAACCGCGCATCGAGCGATGCGTAAAATCACTCAAGCAAATCTGCGACGAGATCGTTATCGTTCGCGCAATCGGCGCACTCGCACCAGATCGCACGCTCGACATCGCCAGGGAACTTGGCTGTCACGTTGACGAGTATTTCAATTCGCCGCTTGTGGCAGACTGGGAGCATCTCGACAACTTCGGCGAGGCTCGCAACAAAGCGTTTGCCAAGGCTTACGAACTCGCAGGAAAAGACGGCTGGGTTATGTGGGCAGACTGCGACGACATCATCGAGCCGCACATGGTCGCGCCAACATTGGCCGCACTTGAAGAATGCCCACCGGAACAAGATTGGATTCTCACCGACTACGTCATCCCAGAACAAAGCAAACGCGCACCACGCGAGCGATTCTTCCGCTACCACACAGCGTGGTGGCATAGGCCGGTGCACGAAAACGCGCAACCTACGAAAGATGTTGCGGTCTGTATGCGCCGCGACTTGGAGATTGTCCACGCACCGCCAATCGGGGCGCGCAACAGCAGCGAACGCAACCGCAGGATTCTCATGCATCAAGACCGCATGACTTCGCATTTCAAGTTTTACCTACACTACGAGAACTTTATTGCCGGTAACAAAGAACTCGCGGCCAAATACGGATCGGAGGCATTGGCGTTGACCGATCTCGACGGCGTCAACCGCTACGAAATCCTTTTAAATTGTGCTAACATTACGAGCGGAGAAACCTCGCTCAACCTAGCACGCAAAGCAAAGGCACTTGAACCAAAGCGGCGCGAAGCCTACGGACTTGAGGCAAGCATCTTGCTCGATGATAAAAAATACCAAGATGCGTTAAAAGTCGTAGAAGAAATGCTCGAAGTGCCTACACCGAATTTCCCGCAATGGACGCACCGAAAGGAGTGGTATGGATGGAAGGGAGATCAACTCTACGCATGGACGCTCCGACTGCTCGGACGCAACGAAGACGCCGAAGAGATCGAGCGCGAGACGCTAGCAGGATCAAGCAAGTTTAAAATCTCGCTCGTTCACGCAACGCGAGGAAGACCTGTGGAGGCCGTGCAATGTATGACGCTATGGCTTTCCCGCGCAACGCACCCAGAGCGCGTGGAACACATCTTTGCGGTCGATCACGACGACGAAAAAGCCGACGTTCTAAAACGATTCAGATCCGTGACGCAAAAAGACCAAGGGTATTCAGTCGGGGCGTGGAACTTGGCAGCCGCGCAAGCAACCGGCGACATCATCATTCAGCTTTCGGACGACTGGGAATGTCCGCCAGGGTGGGACGACATGATTGAGAAGCGTCTTGATATTTCAAATCCGCAGGTGCTTCGTATCTCGGACGGCTATCGCAAAGACGAATTACTTTGCATGGCAATTCTCACGCGCAAATATTATGAGCAAAATGGATTATTTAACCCACGATTCCGAAACGTCTACAGCGATACGGACTTCACTTTTCGTGCCGCGAAGAATGGGGCGATTGTTGATGCTCGTGACATTGCTATCGTTCATCACCATCCGTTTTTTGAGGAGCGTCCGCTCGATGCTACATACGAGCGCGGCAACGATCCGGCAGAGTATGCGCGTGCAAAAGAAATCTTCGACGAACTCCACCCGAAATGAGTGATACACCAGATACAGATGAAAGGGCAGTTCCGCACATCGGATTTTATTCATGCGCAACCGTTCCCGCTGAGTTCGCACGAAAGCTAGAACGCGAACGCGACGAGGCGCGGGAGGAAGCGCAGCGTTTCCGCTCATTGCATTACAGCCATCTTGGAATTAACGCGAGCGCAAGCTGGTTTCCGTGGGAGGAAAAATTAGGCCATGAATAAGGACGTCACCCTTATCGTTTTTGAAGGATTAAAAACGAGGCACGAACAAAGCGAAAAGCTATTCGATCACCTGTGCGGATTGGGCGGATTCGGAGACGCTGTTTATATCGCCGAAGACTGCAACTATCAGCAGGCGATGCATTGGGAACTCGGTCGCTTCGCGGACTATATCGACACTTCGCACGCGCTTATTTGCACGCATGACGGCTTCATTGCCAATTCGCACCTGTGGAAGGATTCGTGGCTTGAATACGATATGATAGGAGCACCGTGGCCTGCGTGCTGGAACGTAGGCCATCGCGTGGGCAACACCGGATTCACGCTCCAAAGTCAGAAATTCTTGGAGATGGCATCGAAGGCCGAGCCGCTCTGGAAGGGAGAGGCAGGAGATGTTTTTCTTTGTCGCACAATGGAGAAGGAATTTAAAAACAACGGCATTAAATACGCTCCAGTAGAGGTCGCGGCGGCGTTCTCTTGGGAGCATTACATCCACGAAAACACAGCAGGCGCGGATCGTTCCTTCGGATTTCACGGCTGGGTCGCAGGAAAATCAGCGGAACAATATTACACGTTTTGAACATCTTAATTGTCTATCACTTGCGGCTCGGAGACATCGCACGGTGCTTGCCGATAGCAAAGCACTTTGCGGATCGAGGGCATAACGTAACATTTGAATGCATGGCAGAGTACCACGGTCTTTTCGCGATGGTGGACTATTGCCGGCCGATCTATCCGCAGAACGATCACAGCGGATTCGACCGCATCATCAATTTGCAAATATGGCCCGACCTGCACGAAGACTTTTGCGCGAGTCCGCTAGGTTGGAGTGACTATGTTTACGGACTATTCCCAGACGGCAAGGACATCGACAGGCAGATTGTTCTTAACTCGCCAGCCATCGTTACACCGCCCGAACTTCGGTCTTGGGTTCTTTGTTTTCCTACCGGCTACAGCCAGGATAAAAAGATCGACCCGCGAGATGTTATTACAGCGGCGCATCAAGTCGCAAACGGAAGGCCAGTTCTTTGCGCTGGGAAGGCCGCACACGGCATGGCTGAATTTGAAACGATAGAATATATGTGCGCGTATATACGAGACGCCAACGAGGTTGTGACGATCAACACCTCGACAAGCATTTTATCATCGGCACTCCGTAAAAGCTGGGTTCATATCTCGGACAGCCCGAAGCACGATTTCACGCATCCGAATCAGCGCAGGATCGAGCGCAAGTTTTGACGCATTACCCACTTTGTGGGAATGCTCGACATATTTACTAACGACCTAGCCGCGATGTTGGACGAGCTGCCGGTCGTCGTTACGTTCGGAGAAGCAACATTCGTTGCCAACCGGACAACATACCGCCGCGACAACAGCCTAGCGGACGGCGGATTCATGAACACCTCAGCCACGAACATTACCGCGATCTATTCGGCGGTCGTTCAGACCATTTCTCTTGGCGATATTCTTGTTATCGGCGGGACGCGCTTGCGCGTTACGTCTGCCGAGCTTTCCCAAGACGCCGTCAGCGTCGATTTCACTCTTGAGGACATTAACAAATGAGCTTGTTTTTCAAAGACACAGAAGACCGTGACGTTCCGAACGTCGATAATCAACCAATTCTCCGCACCGAAATCATTGCAGGCGCAGCGGGGCCGACCGGATCGCAGGGGCCGATTGGGCCAGTTGGCGTTGGCGTGGTCACAGGCGGACTCACAGGGCAAGTGCTCGCAAAGAAAAGCAACGCAAACTACGATACCGAATGGGTCACCGGCGGTGGTGGTGGATCAGCGATCTGGGGCGGCATCGCGGGAACGCTCTCGAACCAAACCGATCTGCAAACCGTCCTCGATGCAAAGGCTCCATCATCTGGCATTTCACCGAGCGCAATTTCGGGGACGGCAGTCATCACCATTGACTCACGCTTGAGCGACTCTCGCACGCCCACAGGAGCGGCATCGGGCGATCTCGACGGAACATATCCATCACCGGAGGTTATCAAGTTGCGAGGCTATTCAGTCTCGCTCACGTCTCCATCCAACAACCAAGCAATCCTTTTCAATTCAAGCGCAACAGCGTTTCAAAATTCTACACTCACCATCGGCACTATCAGCGGACTGTCAGCGGATCTCAGCGGGAAAGTATCGGCGGTCAGCGGAACATCGCCCGTTGTTTCAAGCGGAGGGACTACACCGACAATCTCAATGCCAGTTGCTACGGCGACAACAAATGGTTATCTCGCATCGACAGATTGGACTACGTTTAATGCAAAAGCAAAAACGACAGACGTGCAAGTTTTCGCATCCTCTGGAACATGGACAAAACCATCGGGCGCAAAATCCGTTGATATAACGTGCATCGCTGCTGGGGGCGGAGGAAGCAGCGGGAGAGTTGCCGCTGGACCACAAGGTGGCGGCGGGGGTGCTGGTGGCGGTTATGTAAACCGAACAGGCATTCCAGCCAGCATCCTTGGAGCAACTGAAACCGTTACCGTTGGTCTTGGAGGAGCAGGGGGAGCGGGAGTAACGCTCATTAACGGAACAACCAATATTGGAACCGCAGGCGGAAGCTCTTCGTTTGGGACATGGGCTACAGCAGGAGGAGGCAATGGAGCAGGCCTAAGCGGTGCGGCTGGCGCGTCTAGCGCAAGGGCCGCATGGTTAGGGGGGGCTGGGGGTTCTGGAGGCAGCAATGCCGTTGGCACGGCTGGATCCAATTCCGCAATTTCTCCCGCAGGAGGCGGGGGAGGTGGAGGGCAGGATGGAACTCCCACATTACAATATGCTGGCGGAGCAGGCGGAGCAGTTCTTGGCAATGCGCTTAGTGGCGGAACAGGTACTGCGGGAACTGTGGGCGGTGGAGCGGGTGGAGCTGGATCAGTTGTTACCGGGTCATCTATCCACGCTGGAGGCGGAGGTGGTGGTGGTGGAAGCGCCACATCAACAAACGGAGGCGCAGGAGGTGCTGGAGCAAACTATGGAGGCGGCGGAGGAGGTGGTGGCTGTTGCGCTTTTGGATTTACTTCCGGTGCAGGCGGCGCGGGAGCCAATGGAATTATTGTGGTGGTAACTTATTTTTAAAATGAACGGATACGCTTTGATCAATAAGACGGGTGGATGGCTTGAAAATTTGGTTGTCTGGGATGGCAACCTCGAAACATGGCAACCGCCAACCGGAACAATAGCAAAGCCCATCGAGGAGGTTGACGTCACGGCCTTGCCAGAAAGACCAACCGAATGATAACGGACTCGACTTACACTCTGACTCTTGAAAAGGCACTAACCGACACTTTTGTCCTCGCGCTCCAGCAAGAGATGCAGAGCGCACTTGTGGTGACCGCAGCGGAGAATTTCGGCACGATGACATTGCCAGCGTGCTTTGTAAAATGCACTCGCCAGCGAGAGAGTATTATCGACTCCGCGATTTTCCAGTTCTCGGTCGATATCGCTTTGATCGTTCAAGCTGACGACATGGATCAAATGGCAATGGAAAACTTGTGGTCGCAGGTTCTGTGCGTCTCGCACGACATAACCGGCCTAAAAACCAAGCTCAACGCCGTGCGTCCGCAATACGCTTTTGTCTTCGGCATCCTTCGCGATGGGCCGGTATCGCTTTCGTCAAACGACCGTCACTTTGAACGCTCGGTCACGATCACCGTTCACGCCGCGCTTTTCGCAAGTTGACAATTCGGGCAAGATATGCCCGCAACCGTAATCACATCATCTGTCGCCTCAGGCGTCGAATTCGGCCTTCTCCAAGAGACAGGTCTTTTGCTCAACTCATTCTCTCGCTCCGTTCAGAGCGACAAAGCAACAGTAATGGACGCGCTCGGCGACACCGTCGCCGTGGCGTATTTCAACAAGTCCGCAACGATCTCGCTTGACGGAGTCGTAAACGGCGGCGTGGCTTACGAACTCGCCAACATCCTCACGCTCGCCAACGATACAACGTCTTACGGCGTTTCCGGTGGCGCAGTCATCGTCGATTCCGTTTCTGAAAAGACAGGTGCTGGAACATTCAAAACGATCACGGTCAGCGCGACTCAATACCCAGAGATCGTCTAACACCCTGGCTGATGCCGCTGACTCTCCGGCTAAAGGGAGTCGCCTTTTTATATATATGGACTGCAATATTAAATTTTTTCACACAATAAACCTAAAATGTGCAGTCGCCCTAGCGACGCTAGGTTTTAAGATGAATAAACCACCGGTCACTCGACTGGTGCGAACAGACGGCAAGGAGTCCACCGAGTTCTGGTTTGAAGGCGTAAACGCAAAAGGCCAAGACGCCTCACAGGTCTATCGCCAGATGACCAAAGAAGGCGACGAACTCGAAGCCACAGACCCAGAGAATCCGCTTTGTTACATCCGCGCCGCATTGGCGAACCGCGATGTGCTTGTGGACATCATCCGAAACACTCCGCGCTTGATCGAGATCGAGCACAACGGAAAACGCATTGCCATTTCGGAAAATGCTTCGGACAAAACCAAGCAGGAAATGACCAGATTTTTGAAATAATTATATGAAAAAAAACAAAGATAACGAACTAGAAAAAGACGACGAAATCCTGCGCGTACAAGCGATGGAAGACGGCCCCAAGATCGTGAACGGGCGCATCCTGCGACCGATCACCGCTCTCACGATTAGCTGGATGCAACGCAACGAGGTCTTCAGCGGAACGATGGATTTAGTCTGGAAATCAGCCGCATTCGCTTACCTTCACAGCGAGCCGTACAGCGCGATCCGCTCGGTCGTCAATGATCGGAGCGCATTCATCAACGCCGTAGATTCGTGGATCGAAAACAACATGGTTCACCACCTTGAAATATCGGCAATGACGGATGCTATGAACGCCGCTTTTGAGCTTTACAACGCATCAGCAACTCAATCAAAAGAAGGATCGGGGTCGGGAAACTAAACGGCCCCAACTGGCTTGCGGCTTACGTCTTCCGACTCGTCAAGCTGACCGGCTGGGGCTTCTCTCACATCCTCGAAGAGCTTCCATTTGCGGTTGGCTTGCAACTTCTCCAGGCTGACGACTACGCAAACGGCATCCACCGCCCGTGGTCGCGTAACAACTCCGCTGTTGATGTTGACGCTTTCGCCACCATAGAGGCAACACTCGCAAAATATGGCAAAGTTTAAATTCGAGAGCGTCAAATTTGAGCAGATCATGAAGGACTACGCGGAGATACGCGAAGTCACGATCCCTAACGCCGTGTCGGTGTCTGCTCGCCTTCTTTGCGTAGAGTTGGCGAGGCGCACACAACCTTTCGGCGATGACAATAAGGCTAGAGAAACTGGAGAAAAGGCCATCACGGGCGATCTCATTGGAAGAAAACGGCGCGTTGGAATATTTGGGGCGATTGGGCCAGCAATGACTGAAGAGGGCGGGTATTCTTGGTATAAGACTGGCGACAACGTCAGGCTTTTTGTAGGAAAAGATGGTTTTGCTTACGGCACAGAAAAAACAATGTTTCGACCAGACGCATCGGCGTCGGAAATGCGAGCTTTCCACAAGAAAAATTTCGTAAATGGAAAGGCGTCATCTGCTGGCTCATACACTCGAAATATCGGGCGATGGAAGTTCCTTGATAAGATGTTTGTGAGCAAAGAGACGCTTGATGATTACATAAAATCAACAATCAAAAAAGTTGGTATCGCCAAAGCGGGATGGGCAAATTGTGCTCTTCAGCTTAAAAAGGTCAACAAGGGCAAACTCACAGCAGATATACCGCCTTGGGTGATTCGACATACTGCCGACTTTAAAAATGGGAAGACTGAAGACCTGACGTCCGATCCCCAAAATCCTCGCGTGATAATGACAAACACGACTCCGTGGGCAAGCTCAGTAATAACAGAGAGCGAAAAACATACTGCCATTGGATTTGTCACTTCAAAAATGAAAAAGCAAATCGAAGCCGTTCTAAAAAAGAGACAAAAAACCCTTGTAGAAACTTAATAAAATGGCCGACGTAACAGTAGAATTTGGAGCAACAGACACAGGTCTTGACAAGACACTGCAGGGCATTCGTGACAGCATGAAGAACCTGGAGACGCAGCAGAAAACGACTGCTATGTCTACGGACGAAGTTGAAAGGTCTTTGCGCGAATTAAAGAAGTTGCAAGGCATGGAGAAGCACTTCATGGATTTGTCGGGAGAAACAAAAAAGCTGTCTGAATCTCAAATTGAGGCAGAGCGTTCTAGCCAAGAACTCGCCGCAGCTATGAAAAAAGCTGAAGCAGAGACAAGAGCTTTAGCTGAAGAGCAAAAAAAGGCAGAGTCAATTACTAAAGCCAATCGCACTGCCACGGAAATTTATAATCAAGAGATCGAGGAGCTTCAAAAGCACTTGGCGGCGGGTCGGATTTCAATGGATACATTTACTGCCGCCACAGCAAAGGCAGAAAAAAACCTATCCGCTGCAAGCCCACAAGCCAAAGACCTTGGGAATAATATTACGGATGTCGGTGACAAAACAAAAAAAATTGGCGGCATTTTTGATGATGAATTTAAGCGAATGGGAGCCGCTTTTACTATTGGCAACCTTGCCGCTGAAGGATTCCAAAAAGCTATATCGTTAGCATTTGATGCGGCTAGGGCTGTTATGCGGGGGTTTTCTGATGCGCTTGATCTTGGCGGGAGGCTTAGCGAATTATCTGCGCGAACAGGCGAGGCCGCTGGAAAATTGTTAGTTTTAGAAACAGCATTTAAAAATTCTGGACTTGAGGCGTCACAGGTCGGTCAAGTCATAAATAAACTTCAGAACTTCATGCAGGACGCCGCAAATGGCGGAGAGAAGCAGACCAAGGTAATGCGCGATCTCGGCATTACTATGGCTGATCTCGCTGGGAAAACACCATCCGAACAAATGGAGGTTTTTGCAAAAAATATTGCTGCAATCGAAGACCCAACACAACGGGCGGCAACAGCGTCCGAGGTCTTCGGAGAAAAACTAGGTGGCAAACTTCTTCCATTGCTTGTCGATTTCTCTGGTAACATCGAAGACGCAAGATCAAAGGTCGGATCACTCGAACAGGTGATGAATGAAAATGCAGATACTTTTGATAAATTTTCAGAAAGCATCGATACGGTAAACGGCAAAGTAATGTCTTTTTCTGCTGGGGTTTTAAGCGAAACTGTTTCTGCGCTTCAAGACCTTGGTTCTATAATGGAAGAAGTCAATGCGTCTGGTCTTGGGAAATTTATAGGGCAACTACTTGTCCCAGCTATTGAGGATTTGGTAAAAACCATCAAACTTGCTAACCAAGTTTTTGAGCTATTTCAAAACTCAGTATCAACAATTGGAGGATCACTAAAGGATCACTCAGACCAATTCAAAAAAGCGGCAACCGAGGCAAATAAATATCTTCAAGTCATCGCCGCATTTCTTCCTAGTGGTCTAGACCCTCTGAATCTTGCACTTAAAGGTATCGCGAACGTATCGGACGAGGCTACAAATGGCATGAACGGCGTTGCGGATGCAGCAAGTGATGCTGCTCCGGTTATAGACGAGGTTGCTGATTCAGCTCAAACCGCAGGAACTGATATCGCTTCGGCCTTTAGCTTAAATGCAGAATTTAAGCCTCAGTTAGATTCGATAGGCGATGGTTGGAAAAATGTGGGAGATAACATCGGAACAAGCAATTCGCTCCTAGAAGGAACTGGAGATGCTTTTGGTGCTATCGCTGAAAAAACAGAAGATCAAGTGGCTGGAATAGGTGGCGTTAATGAGCAACTAACAGTTAGCCAAGATTTAAACAAATTGATCTTAGACACGACTGGCAAGATCGCAGATAAAGAGGCTGAAGCCGCTGATAAGGCTGCTAAAAAAGCCGAAGAACAACGAAAATCAAATGACCTAAAACAGGGCGAACTAAAATTCCAGCTTGAGCTAGCCGAGGCGCAAGCTGCTGGCGACTCGGAGCGCGTAACCGCTTTGCAGGAAGCAAAGAAATATGCAGACGACCTTAAAAAAGCATTGGACGCAGGATTCGATGAGAATGAGGCCGCTTTATTTGCGACAAACATGGCTATCGCCGCAACCAACTCAAAAAACATAAAGCAATACGACAATGACGGAAATCCGTTGTTTTACAAGGCCGCAGAAATGTCCGCAAAACTAAACGAAAATCTAAAATCTGCAACAGGCTTTGCCGACACGCTTGCAAAAATGAAAGAGATTGAGGCTTTAAATAAAGCGGCGAACTCTTCAAAGGCGATGCGAGAGGAACTCAGAGGCATGGACAAATTGCTAGGAACAACTTTTGCACAAAAATCTGAATACGATATTGTAAAATTGTTGAACCTTAAAAATATTGGGACAACTAGCCAAGACCAGATTAGGGGCATCGTTACATATTTCAACGGAGTAAGAGACCAACTTTCTGCAAAACCAATCGACTCAGCAAAAGGCCAAGAAGAAATCCAAAAAATAATCAAATTCTTAGGCGGAAATCCACTAACGGCCGATCTCGTTGTGAAGTACCAAAAAGCGCAGGCGGAAACTAAATCGGCATTCGGCTCAATCCCCGCCACGCTTGACGCAGACAAGAGCGTGAAGGGGTTGCGCGACTCGGTAAAAGACGGCATCGAGCTTGACGTGGCCGCGAAGTCGGGCGCAACCGGGTTGCTGGATGCGATCAAGACTGCTGTCGAAGCGATTAAAGCAGCAGTCGAAAAAATCGAACCGAAACTACCGCAACAAGTTTTAGCATAAAATTATGAAATATTACGGATCAGAAGAGTTAATTTTAATAGCCACTCAGAAAGAGATTTTTCCAAGCGGCCTACAAAGAATCGACTGTACATTTCGTTGCCGCACGACTAAAGCCGACAACCTGTCGCAAGACATTGTGTCGGGCCAGCGACTGCCTAATTTCAACGATTTTACTATCGCGGAAACCGCAAAGCGAACCGACGGCACTGATGGATTCTCGACCTTCTCTGTTTCGGGTTTTAATGCTTCGCTCGTAACGACTCCAGACGCCACTAATCCAATTCCATCGACGCTCGGAGCATCGCTCGTGCAGTGCCCAGTAACGGTGCAAAGCACGTCGATTTCTTGCGAAAGCACTACTCCACCGTGCGTGGCGGTGCAGGTTGTAACTAACCAATCTTACCAGATTCAGATTTTAAGCGACACTTTGACTCGAAAATTAACGCTTAATAAAAACGACTCTGTGACGACTTTAGCATTACCCAATGCAGATTTAAAATTTCGCGTGTTGTATGTGCTCAACACCACTCAAAATAGGGGCGGCGAGAGGCTCACTTTAGATCAACTGGATGTGCTGTTACGAGGATCAGCAGACTTCCCATCGAGTTATTCCGGCGCAATGCGAGAACGGCTAATTGGCGGCATCGACATTATAAATGTACAACGTTCAAATTTCGGAGAATACGACGAGGTAACGGTGACGTGGGGGCTGTCTTTTTCAGGTATTTCCCTGTCGATCTCGACGGATTTTAGACCAGTATTATGAATGATTTCCCAAACGATTTTCGCGATGTTGTAACTCTCGGAAAATCAACGAGTCCGCTTTCGGCTGCGAAGTTGATGCAGAATTTCGCTTGGGCGAAATTGGTCGTTGCTGACGAGTATTTGGAGGACGCAACTCAAGCAGGGTTTCCGGCTAAACGGTTAAAACTGCCACCGATTATTGCAAGCGGGACGCACGTTTTGGCCTCGGTCGAAGGCGTACTGCAATGGATCGCCACGGAGGAATGCCCATGACCCTCGGCCTCACATCCTCCGGCGCAGTAAAAATCAAAACCGACGGCACTCTCGGCCTTCGCGCTGTGGAGTGCGCGTGTTGTGTTCCGCCGGGCGTCCTTTGCCCATGCGAAATTGATACAAGTGCATTCGGCGTAATTTATTTAAACGCAGAGGACGGAAATAATTGGATAACTGGCGGCTTTATTGGAACCTACAATTTAAGTTTTTCATTAACCGAAAATGACGAGGATGGAAACCCTGCCTGTAGTTCTTCTGGCGTTAATTCTAGCGGCGGAAATTGGGGAGGGTGCGGATATAGTTCGGTTGAGGCGTCAAGCACAAACGGAAGTTGCAGCACGGGATTAGGAGTGGGATTTTACTTTTGCCAACCAGATGCTTCAACGAATGCGTTATATTTTCAAATTGCTGGCGCGTGCAATTATTCCATTGGCCCATCTTGTTATTCAAATGGATTTTTCAACCCGAAAACCGCTCCTCCAATGACCTCTTGCGGAACTCTTACAATGACATTGCCGTCTGGAACAATTTATACATTGGATATATTTGCTTTTCCAGACTATGGCGCAAGCGCAAGTGCAACCCTCACGCTGTTTTTAACTCCATAAATGCAAAGCGAAAATACATTTAAATGGGTAAAAGCTGGATCTGCATTTGCAAAATTTATCTCAGCTAAATGCGCGACCACGCCACCCGAAGCACTCGCCACCCGCGAAGCAACGTGCAAAGCGTGTCCCGAATGGGACGCGCAGGCACTCAACGCCACGGGCCGCTGTCGCAAGTGCGGATGCTCGACCTGGGCAAAGCTCCGCATGGCAACCGAGGCGTGTCCGCTAGGCAAATGGGATGCTGTTGACAAAACACCCGAATAAATGGCACGCGATCTTTTTATTGACACAACCAACCGCCGATTGGCGACGAGCTTGACGAGCCTAGCACCGTCTACAACGCCGCGCTTCGTCAAAGGCGACAACGGCGCGATCAACCTGTATTTTTTGGAGGCGACAGGCAATATCACGACTCCGTTTAATGTGATCGACTACACCGGAACGGATGTGAAATTCGGCGTAGGAAGCCGCACAGGAGTTCCAGCATCAGGCACGTTCACATTGTCCTTCGGTGCACAGACCAGCGGCGCAATCGGATTCAGCGCGACCGCAGGCGCGATTTCGTCCGCGCTCAATTCACTCTCAACAATAACCGCCGCAGGATCGGTCAGCGTAGACGGCACGATGGCAACGAACTTCGTCGTTTCTTTTAACAGCGCAGGCACGCAGGGCGCGATCACCGGCAACTTCGCCCGTCTCATCCCAACCACAACCGCTCTCATCGACGAGCGCATCGCAGGAGACGCGACCAACGCCGAAATTCAAGAGCTTCAGCTCCGTCTCGCTCCCGCAGTCTACGAGCCGACATGGACGGATCTCGGAACGGCCATGACGGTCAGCGTGGCCACCACGCTCACCGGATCGACGCTGAACAACGAAATTCAACGTGTCTCATTCTCTCGCGCTCCGTATCTCGGCAGCTATCGCTTTACGGTTCCGACCTACAACGTCGATATCGCAAGCACGGTAACGGACGGCGTATTCATTTCGGCAACTAACCACGGACTGACACTCTCTCAGCCTGTGGTTCTAACAGGCTTCACGGCGTTGACCGGATACACGGCAGGCATCCAGTATTTCGTGCGATCGATCCCACAGACGACCGAGTTTTTGCTTGGCGTAACGGCAGGGGCAACCGCGATCACAACAGGCACAGGCACGGTGACGACGGGTAGCATTGCCACAACCGTCCTACGGCAGACCGATCCGCTCGACGCAATCACGACCGCCGCGCAACTGCAAACGGCACTCCAAGCACTCGACAGCATCGGCGCAGGCAACGCGACCGTCGTGGGAGTTCAAAATAGCTACTACGATATTAATTTCGGAGGCGACAAGGGATTCACCGACTTGCCAACTTTGGAGGTGCAAAGCGGCTTGACCGCAGCACCAGGCAAGACCGCCGCTGTGGATTTCAACACGTTCGGCGTTCGCGATCTGTTGCTTAACGCAACCTCGGTAACGACCGAGATTGAGGTTGAACTCACGACCGCAGGCGAACGAAGCACGATCATTCTCCAATCCTGCACGCTCACGGAAGAACTCATTTCGCAAGGCGGATTGAGCTAAAATGAACGGTCACACTTTTCATACTTTTATCGGGACAGGTGCACCAGCAATGGCGGTCTTGATCTCGTTCTCCGAGGCCGAGGCTTGGCTTCGCATTCTCTCTCTCGTCCTTGGAATTTGCATCGGTTCGGTATCCTTGTATAAAATGTTGAAAGCTAAAAAACCATGAAAGCACTATTCTCGAAATTGAAAGAACCGTCCACCATTCGCGGCATCGCGATCATCGGAGCAGTTGCCGGCCTTAGCCTAGAACCAGCAAAATGGGACGCAATCGGATCTGCTCTCGCCGCGATCATCGGTCTTATCGAAATCTTCCGAAAGGAAAAATGAACGCTCGAAAAATCGCACTCTGGATGGTCTTGATTTCATTCGCGTTCCTCGGCATGGCGTTTCTCACCTCATGCTCTGGGTTTCAAAATCCTTCGCTATGCGTGAAGACCGACTACGGAACTCTCTGCTACCAACTGCCAGATATTCAAGGACTCAAAAAATGACCTTTGACGAGCGAAGCGAGATCAACTTAGCAACGCTCCACCCCGCGATGCAAAAGGCCGCACGCGCCTTCCTGGGCGTGGCAAAGACTATCTGCGCGAAGGTTGGATGTGACGTTAAGATCATCAGCGGAACTCGATCCTACATGGATCAAGATGCGCTCTACGCAAAAGGCCGCACGATTCTTAACACTAAAATTGTGACTCGTGCAAAAGCGGGATTTTCAAATCATAACTTTGGAATTGCGTTCGACGTAGGCATATTTAAAGGGAAAGAATATTGCGGCGAACACTCGCTCTACAACGAACTCGGCACGCTCGGAAAATCGCTCGGCATGGAATGGGGCGGAGATTGGAAGTTTATTGACGAGCCGCACTACCAATTGCGTCCGCATTGGGCGACCGGCATGACCGAGCGCGATATGCTTGCAACCCTCAGAAACCGAGTCTCCAAAAAAATCGACGTTCTCGCATGAAATTGATCCTAGAATTTGACGACTCCGAGCGATACGAGCACGAGGTTGCGTGCAAGGCTCTTGACGTTTTGATTCTACTCGACGCGCTCGACTCCGAGCTTCGATCTGCGCTCAAGCACCAATGCGGCGAGTTCGCAAATCTGGACGTCGAAACGATGGAATCTGTCCGCACTTGGCTTTGGGCGGAGCGTAATTCCAGAAATATTCCAGAACTAAAATAAGTCCGCAGATGTGCTCCAGCATTGGTTGAGCGCATATGTAAAGACTTTTTCACAGATTTATTTTCGCACTTCGCGAATTTTTTTCTTTTCATCCGAACAGGGATTGAGGATTGTTTGCTCATCGAACGAGACGAACTCGACGATACAAACAGAAAACAGAAAACCAAAAATGAAAATCAAAATTGCACTAAATACCAAAAGCCGCGAACTCTCAGACTCCCTAGAAAAGGTAAACGGTAAAGCCAGATCAGCTACCGCCTCCGCAATGGACATTCTCAACGCGACCGAGATCGCTGAGAAGCAACTCGCATTATTCTATATTGCGAAATCTTCCAGAATAGGAGCCGAGATGACATATACATCCGGAGGCTCGGTTGCAAAAGCTTACAAGTATACACGCATAGCAAATCGTATTAAGGCAGTTCGCGGCGGGTCGGCTTGGTATGTGACCAGCATCGAACGTGTTGAGCTTTTCCCGAATCAAGACGGCGGCATCAAGGTCGGCCTAAACGCCGAGCAGGAAAAAACGGCACTAAGCCAAGTGCGCAGCAAATTCTACAACATCTAAAATATATGGAACCACTAACATTTCTCGCCCTATTCGCCGTCTGCATAACCTCGGCATTCGCCGGTGGCTACGTCCTCGGAAACATGAAAGCCCACAGCGAGACCGAAAAGTCTCGCAGATGGTGGATGAACAGGCAGATTAAACGGGAGCGCGGGGAATGACTCCCGAAGAGCGACATGACGCAGAATGTGAGTTTACCCGCAGCCTTCTGTGCGGGATGATTCAACAGGCTGTTCAAGACCTGCAAAGCGAGAAGGTCTTCTTGAGCCGACAACTAAACGAGCATCAAGAACTCGACAGAGAGTCGGCGATTCACTTCATTAAAAGCAAAGCATTCCAAGGCATCTGCGACGTCTTAGCACTACCATCTGACAAAATTAAAACTAAAGCACTTAACCATGATACTCTCACTCGATCCAGGAACAACCCACTCAGCCTTTGTGCAGTATCACAACGGAAAAGTGATCGACCACGGACACATTCCAAACGAGGAGATGCGCCAAGTATTGATCGGTCGTGAGTATACTCGATGCGCCTGCGAGATGATAGCCAGCTACGGCATGGCCGTAGGAGCAAGTACCTTTGAGACCTGCGTCTGGATTGGTAGATTCATTGAGATTTCAAGAGTCGACGTGGAACTAATTTTTAGAAAAGACATTAAACTATTTCTATGCGGAACGATGCGAGCCAAGGATGCCAATATCAGGCAAGCCTTGATCGACAAGATCGGGCCGCAGGGAACAAAGGCCAAGCCGGGGCCAACCTACGGCATAAAGTCCCACTCGTGGGCGGCACTCGCTGTGGCCGTTTTCGCAGCAAATAACAAAGGAAAATAGAAAAATGAAAATAACTAAAGGAAAGCAAACACGCGCCCAGCGCGTAGTACTCTACGGAGTGGAGTCCGTAGGAAAATCAACATTCGCGGCCAAGTTCCCGAAGCCGCTGTTCTTGGACATCGAGCAAGGCACAAGCCACTTGGATGTGGATCGCTGTGAGATCAACACTTGGAAGCAGTTAACGGATGCGTTAACAGAAGCCAAGGCTACGGACTACAAAACCATAGTGGTAGACTCAGCGGATTGGGCAGAACGCCTGTGCGTTGAAGACCTTCTCGCCAGCACCAAGAAAACCAGCATCGAGGACTTTGGATTTGGTAAAGGTTGGGTGATGATCGCGGAAAGAATGAGTCGGATGCTGTCATCCATCGATCAACTCATCGACGCCGGCAAGAACGTTGTCATGATCGCGCACTCGAAAATAGTGCGCTTCGAAGCACCAGATGCACTCGCGGCCTACGACCGCTATGAACTCAAGTTATCCAAGCAAAGCTCTCCGCTCTTGAAAGAGTTCGCGGATGAGCTTTGGTTCTTGCGTTTTAAGACCAAGGTCAGCACCTCCGAGACAGGCAAAGGAAAGGGCATCGGCGGCAAGGAACGTATCCTTTTAACAACGCACAGCGCGGCCTACGATGCTAAGACGCGAAGCGGCCTTGCAGAAGAGTTGCCGCTGGAGTGGGCATCGGTCGCACATTTGTTCGAGACAACAGCGCAAGCCGTAGTCGCATCAACTGCAACACCACCCGAAAGCTGGGCAGGACGGCTCGCAGAGCATGAAGGCGCGGTCAACCAGTTCCTGCTTGGGCGCGGAGTCTTAACGAGCGAACAGACTTGGCGCGATTGCGCCCCAGAGTACCTGGAGCGAGTTGCGCTTCGCGTCGATCAGTTCATTAATACGGCCATCGAGTGGAGGGCCGCAAACAAATGAGTAAGGAAATATCACCTAGCAGTCTGCCCAAACTCGCCGAATGCGCTCTCTTTGAGGGCGCAAACGGAACGAGTTCAGCAGCGGAGCGCGGCACGGCAGTTGACGTTGCGATCCGCAACTTGATATCAGCAGAACATGACGTTGCAATAGTTGGCGAAGACGCCGGAGCTATTGCTTACGGAGTCGAGGAACTGACACGCCTTGCGAAAGGATCGTTCGTGGAGACTCGCGAGGAGTATCTTGCGATGGCAGTTCCTGGACTAAGTAAACTTGGAACAGCGGACGCAGTATGCAAGGCCGAGAAGTGGGTCGCAGATATAAAAACGGGTCAAGTGCGGAACTATCGCGAGCAACTCGCGGCCTACAGTCTGGCGTGTATGGAGGATAATTTCGACACGTCATGGACAGCGCACGTTGTATATGTCGATCAAAAGCTAATTCGTAGCTACGATTTTAACTACGAGGAAGCGCAACAGATCACCAAGCGCACAATCGACCGCGCAACAAGCGCGGAGGCGCAGCCGACGCCTTGCGAGTACTGCTCTTGGTGTAAGCATTACAACAGCTGCCACGCCATCGTGCGGCAGGCTGAGAGCGCGGTCGCTCTTATCCCAGACATCAACGGCAACAGCATCGATGCGATCCGCCAGCGGATATTAACAACGGCAGAGAGCATGGGAGCATTCGCGAAGAAGTGGAAGCTGGCCGAAAAGGAGATCGCCGAGCCGGTGCTAGGTCATCTCAAGACGAGACTCGAAAACGGTGACGAAGTCCCAGGATGGAAGCTCACCAGCATGAGCGGAAGGAAATTCGTAGAAACAGAAGCAATAGCCAAAGCATCGCAGAACATCACAAAAGAGACATTAATCCTCGCCCTTGGCGGTAAGATGTCGGAAAAAAATTATCTGGAACTCTGCGCTAATAACGGCGTGGAGCCAGACCAAACAGCAGTACAAACCGGAGCGCATTCGCTTCAATTAAGACAAACAAAAATAAAATAGAAAATACAAAATGCCAACATACACAGCAAACGAACCTAAGCAGGCCGCGATCTACTTCGTAGAGCCGGGAACATACGAAGTTGAAATTATCAAAGCCGTCGAGAAGACCAGCCAAGCAGGCAACCCAACGATCAAGCTGGACGTGGCCGTCCTTCTTGAAGGCGGAACAACAGGGCCGACGATGTGGGAACATCTCACGTTTACCACCAAAGCAGGGTGGAAGGTAGATCAAGTGCTGTCCAGCATCGGTCGTGCAGTTATCCCAGGCGAAGATGTGAGCGTCGAAGCGGAAGACCTTATAGGTGAAAAGGGAGTCTGCGTCATCGGGGTCGAAGCAGGGCAGACCAATCCAGAGCATCAGTTTAATTGCGTTGAGCGTTGGTTGTTCGGAGACGAGAAAGCTAAATGGCTTGGCAACCGGCGCAAGCCAGCGGCCAAGACCAACGCGCATATCGTCGCAAAAAGCAACGGATTCGTTGCTCAACCGAAAGATGAAACCGACGACATTCCGTTTTAATAGATGAACGGAACTCTCTCACTCCGGCTTGTTATTTGCATGAACGAATGTCCGATAGGGTTGCGCCTAGAAAGGGGCGATCCGCTACCGGTACACCAGCATACATACGACGACTCGCCGGAGGGGAGAGCATTGGCGGAACAACATTTAGAAAGAATCTCAGATTATGTTCGACGGCATCAAAAGCCTCGCAAAATTAGCAAGTAGATCACGCGAGCAAATGAACGCAATGCAGCAACTCATCGAGTTGCTGACCACGCGCAACGACTACCTTACGCGAGACAACCACGAGCTTCGCGCACAGGTCGCCAGGCTAAACCAACTCCTAACAGGCAAATGAAAGTATCTCAAGAATGGCGCGGCTATCCGCTCAGATGTTGGCCTAACCATCAAGACGACTGCGAGCGATGGGACTACGAAATCCTTATCGGCGGAGAGTGGCTTGAGGTTGTTACTCAATCCACGCGGTGGATCGAGGAGGAGGCCGACGAGACGCTTCAGCGTTATTTGACAAGGCTGAAATCTTAGACTAAATTCAACTCGGCTGTGAGAAGCCTTTTAAACAGCAAATGAAACAAACTTTTTCCCGCAATACTTCCATCCGGCTCGCTGTTGGCCTATTCTCACATGGTTGTATTGCGGGATTTCTTTTTAAGAAAAATGATCAAAGACCGTATTGTTATTTTAGCTAAAGGTGCACCCAATAGACTAAAGGATGGAAGGGAAACTCAATGCGCTATTGCTGTATCTCCGCACCTTGGTCTTATTCGCATTTACCCATTACATCCATTTGAGAATATGGATGTAAAAATATGGAGCGTTTGCGATATTGAAATGGAGAAGCATGATAAAGACACTCGCGATGAAACATACAAACCATCATCAATAAAAAGCATCTCAAAAATGGATGACAGGGAAGATAGAAGATTGCTTCTTGAAAAGTGCTCTATCGGAACAGGGGACATTGATCCTATAAATTTTCAAAACAATGAGAAAAAAAGCATCATTGTAATGAAAGCACCAAAGGAGATGGGAGCAGCAATGCCTTACAGAGAATGCGACGATCCTGACGAGGAAACATTTGGAGCTATAAAATGTCAGCGTGATTTTCCATACAAGCCAATGATTTCTTGGACTAGTTTACAGGGAGTAAATCATGAGACGAATATCGTAGGTCAAGAGGTATACGAATATCTTAGATGCAATACACAAACACCTTTTAGGTTGTTTGAAAACCTACAGATCAGTAACCCAGACTATGAAAAATGGCTTGTTCTTGGTACTCTTGTTAATCGAAGGAACGTGTGGTGCTGTCCACATATTCATCGAATAAAAAAGTCTGTAAGCGGTTCTATCCCGCTCTTCTTGCCGATGTTCGATGGCGTAGAAGGAGACTGGCCTTATTCAAAGACAGGGGGAAGGAATGTGAAGCCTGCGGGGCCGCAAATGGAGATGAATCTTTTCACGTCCACCATCGATACTATAACTTTAAACTACTGCCTTGGGAATACCCAGATAGTGCATTAACAATTTTATGTGCATCATGCCATAAACAACAACACAACAAATGAAAAAACACGCATTAAACATCTTCCCAGAAGCCAACGAGGAAGATTTCAACCGACTACTGGAAGACATACGAAACAACGGCTTTGATCAAAGCCAACCCGTGATTGTTTATGAAGGAGCGATCCTTGATGGATGGAACAGGTATCGAGCTTGCCAGGCTATTGGAATATCTCCAGCAATTAAAACATTCGATGGTGATCAATCTGCGGCATTGCGGCTCGTAATGCGAACAAACAAACGGCGCAACCTAAACAAGGGGCAATGGGCCACGATTGCAGTCGAGGCAGAAGAGGTTTTGGCTGCTTTGTCCAAAGAGGCAGCAAGGAACGTTGGCGGAAGACCAAAAAAACTGCTGGAAGATCGACATCAAAAAGAACTTTGCCCAGAAGCTCAAGCGATTCGCGATGCAAGCGATACTGACACGAAAGAGTTTTTTGAAAAACTTAGTCAAAAAATTGACGAGGTTTCGCCAAACCAGCGGCGATCGGATGGTAGAGCTGCTGAATTGTTCGGCACCAACCGCACCTACATCAACCAAGCTGCCAAAGTAAAGGAGAACGCTCCCGAGGCATTTGAAAAGGTAAAGGCTGGCAAAATGACATTGCAAGATGCGATGAAAGAAGTCTCTCGCAAGCCTACCGAACCGGAGTGGCTACCGGATGAATTAGAAAGAAAGGCTAAGGTAGAAGCGGGTGAAACCGTAGTCGCCAACTTCCAACGCGATAAGCACCTTATACAATGGGCAACACAATGCGGCAAAATGGTTCCCATTGACCGAACAAGCAAGTGGGGAAATCCATTTATCCTCGGCCAAGATGGAGATCGTGACCGTGTTTGTGACTGCTTTGAAAAACACTACGCTCCAAACAAGGATTCATTTTCTGAAGCAGAGGATGAGTTGAAAGGAAAGGTATTGGCTTGTCATTGCTATCCACAACGATGTCACGGAGATTCTTTGATTCTTTTAATTGATAAAGAAAGCAAAGCTCCATGATTCTCTCACCTGACTTCTGCGATCATTACAAGACAAAAATCCTGCTGCGCCTAGCCGGCCACGCAGGCGTATTTTCACTCTTGAAGCTCTGGTCGCAATGCCAATTCAGAAAGTGCGAACGGATAGAAAAATCAGCGGACATCATCGCGGCGATAGCCGATTGGGAAGGCGACCCAATGCAACTCGAAATGGCGTTGGTAGAAAGCGGCTACGCAAGGCGCGAAGGTGATGCGCTTGTCTTGCATCAATGGCAGGATCAAAACAAGAAATTGTTCGCGAATTATCGCAACGGCAAAAAGGGAGGCCGTCCAAAAAGTGACACGCCAAAGCCTGTAAAAAAGCCAGCCGGTATGCGTCTGTAAATAACCCAAATGAAACCCAACCATAACCCAAATGAAACCCAACGCAAACCATGAGTGGACTAGATAGATAGAATATCTATCTATTATCATAGATAGATAGGCTTCGCCTCTCTCGCAAAAGCGAGAGGCGAGCCAAGGAGTAAAACAAAATGGCAATTTTAAAACGAGAAGAAACAACAAGCACAAGGTCGGCAGTTCCGACAGCACCGAGCGCAGAAAAGGCCGCGATCTCGATCATCCTTCAAAACTACGAAGTTCTGGACGCCGCGAAGTGGGACGCGGATCTGTTCTTCGAACATTCCAACCGAGCTTTGTTGTCAGCGGCCAAGGAGTGCCACAACGAAGGATTCAAAGCCGACATCTTCCGACTCCAGGCGGTCTTGGAAGAAAAGGGACTGATTTTCGACGTTGGCGGATACCACAACGTCACCGAAAAATTCACCGACTATCCCACCGGAGATGCTGTCGCGGCATTGCACTTCAGAAAAGACTTGCTCAAGGCACGCCGGTATCGCAGGGCGATGGCGAAGCTAGCCGAAAGCAAGGACGATATCCGAGAGATGCGTGCGGATCTCAACGGCATCGCTCAACACCTAGCGGACTCGGACGAAGAGCAAACGGACGCCGTTTCGCTCAAAAAACAATGTGCCGACCTACTGACCGAACTTCTCAAAACAACGCCACCGGAACGCTTCACTACCGGCGTTTCGGGGCTAGATGAAAAGATCAACGGCGGATTTGAGCGTGGGACGCTCGCTGTCTTCGCATCCGAGACTTCGGGCGGTAAATCTATTGCTTTGCTTCAAACTGCGCTCCACGGGGCTTTAAATGCCAAGAATGGCGTGATTTTCTCCCTAGAGATGAGCGCAACGCAGGTCATCGGTCGCTTAGTCGCCGCGCAGAGCGGATGGCGTTGCGTATCGGCCTACGAAAAACCAAGCCAGCCACACGTTAACGGCATGAAGCTCGGCATCGCGGATATATCGGCCTTGCCTATCACAATTCACGACCAAGTATCGGATATCGATACTATCGAGTCGATATGTCGGCAACTCAAGCGCACAGGGCTTGATTGGGTGGTGGTCGATTACATCCAGCTATGCTCGCCGTCCGCGGACAGCAAGAGCGAAACACGCGAACAACAGGTCAGCGAAGTCGTCCGCCGTCTTAAGCTCATGGCGTTGCATTTAAATGTTTGCGTCTTGACCGCTTCCCAACTAAACGACAAGGGCGAACTGCGCGAGTCGCGGGGCATCGGTCATCACGCGGACTACGTCTTGCACATCGATCATGCAAACCATCCAGACATCGAGATCAAACTTATGAAAAACCGAAACGGAGAACGTCACGTCTCCGCTCCGGTGCTAATGCAAGGCGGCATATCGCGCTTTGTGGATAGGGTGACGAAATAGAAAAAAAAACACCTACCCCCCCTATATTGAATGGCTCAAAAAAATAATTTGCATTGCGTGGAAGCTAGGTTAAATCAAGTGCTCGATGCACGACTTGACGCGAGACGCTCCCGAATATGACGAGGCTTCGTATACTCCCGACTTCTACAGCTTCGACGATACGTCTTCGATAAATCTAGAATATGAAGACCATCGAGCCGTGTTCCTGCGGATTCTACATAATACAATTACTTTTTTCATGCACCACAGGCATGATAGACTGACAACCCTTTCCGGAGTAGCGATTGCAATTAATCACAAAATGCATTTGGGATTATCAATGGAGGAAGTCGCAAGAGATATAGGTTGCACCAAGCAAGCCATATCGAAAGTAGCAACGGCATATCTCGACGCAACAGGCCTGCCGCCTCCACCCTCGATGAAGACAATTAAGGCAAGAGAGACATACAAAAAAACCAACACAAATAAATATGGAACCAAGAGAAATAACAGCGATAACCCTGCCAGTCATTGAGCAGGAAATTAAAAACGCATACGCTGAGGCCAACGCCCTAGCACTAACCGCTAAGAGTAACGCCCGCGCTGCTATCCTGCGCATGGCCGACTGCGGTCAAATGATAGTGATATCAAAGGATTATGTTAAGGGGAACAGGAACCAATGGTTAACCTCATTAGGCATCCACCCAGACAATGCAGCCAAGGCCGTGCATCTTGCACGCAACCGAGATCAACTT
>Ga0208800_1000033_pt1 | contig 32494 bp, 65 predicted proteins | sample ColrivemetaGS541_FD_187619 | JGI IMG/M metagenome (GOLD analysis project Ga0208800, IMG submission 187619) | Estuarine microbial communities from the Columbia River estuary - Freshwater metaG S.541 (SPAdes) (version 2) | ecosystem: Environmental > Aquatic > Marine > Intertidal zone > Estuary ...
CTACAATAAGAAACATCATTGGTTTTTAATACCCACAATAGTATTCTTTTATAATAAAGAAACCTTTTTTGAAACAGGTGTGTACACACCATCTTGGGGAATAACTGTTAGATGGTTAACATATATGATGGGAGTACAAATACAACAAGGATATGGTAAATAAAAAAGATTTTTTGATTAGACTTTTTGGTGGTATAATTATTATTGTTTTATTAACAATAATTGCATTTAGAAAACCACACGATATGGTGGCACCACCATTTGAAATGAATGAATGTAAAGAAGACTCTCTACAAAATGTTATTAATCAACTACAAATTGATTTTGAAAATGAAGAGAATGGTTGGGATAATAAAGAAAAAAGATATGAACAAACTCTGTTTGAATATGAAATGGGTTTAGAACATTTGAAACATTACCACACCGAATCATATAAGGAATTTCATAGAATAATCGGTTATAAGGAAAATTATTCCCACGAAGTAGAACGAGAAAATAAAAAAAGGCTAAAAACGAATAAATGGTAAGTATGAATACGATTGACAAAAAGTATCAAGACCTATTACAAGATATTTTAGATAATGGTGTCACAAAAAGTGATAGGACCGGAACAGGAACCATTTCAGTTTTTGGTAGACAAATACGTCACAGAATGGCACAAGGGTTTCCGTTACTTACCACAAAGAAAATGGCATTTAAAACAATGGTAACCGAATTGATTTGGTTTCTAAGTGGTAGTACCAACATCAAGTATCTAGTTATGAATGGATGTAACATTTGGAATGGGGATGCGTATAAGAACTATACAAAAGAAGTTGATGTAATTATTGATGGATACAAATGTGGTGATATTATGGGAATGCAAGACCACATTGAAAAATTGTTTAGTGATTCTGATAAATTAATACCATTGACCCAAGAAGAGTTTATCAATCTAATAAAAACAGATGATGAATTTGCGGAAGAGTGGGGAGAGTTAGGTCCTATATACGGTTCACAATGGAGAGGATGGCACACCAAAACATTAATTAAAACCACATTGAAAGATCCTTTAACTGGAAATGATACATATGTTGAGGGTAACAAAACGATTGACCAAATTCAAAATCTAATTGATGAGCTTAAAACCAATCCAGATAGTAGAAGATTAATGGTTAGTGCTTGGAATGTGGGTGAGTTAGACCATATGGTTCTTCCACCTTGTCATTATGGTTTTCAAGTCTACACTAGAAAATTAACGGGAGAAGAGATGTGGGACTTATTAAAAAAGAAAGTTGGTGAGGAAAGATTTAAATCAATGGTTGATGACATAGTCCCATTTGGTGGTGGATTGAGTGAAGAGTTACAATCATATAATATACCTAAACGAGCAATCTCATTAATGTGGAATCAAAGATCTGTTGATACGTTTTTAGGGTTACCATTTAACATTGCATCATATGGTTTATTATTAATGATGATTGCGGATGAAATGAATATGGTACCAGATGAGTTGATTGGAAATTTAGGTGATGTTCATTTATATAAGAATCACATTGAACAAGCTAAAGAACAAATAAACAGAGAACCATTTAATTTACCAACCGTACACATTATGGATGGTATATTTTCATTTGGAGATAAGGATGTAATATTGGAGAACTATCAATCACATCCAACAATAAAGGCACCGTTAAGTAATTAAGTTATGAGTAAAGAAGAAATTGTTAAAGAGATTTTAATACTGAAATCAAAAAAAGTAATTACACCAAAAGAAAAATTAAGAATACAACTTTTACAACAAGAGTTGGGGAGGTTCGATAGTGAGAAGTAAAACTAAAAAAATAATCAAAGAATGGAAAGAAGCCACAAATAAAGAAGTTTGGGAAGGTGTAAGGGATAACTTTATATTTGGATTCTTAGGTGCAACATTAGTTGTGTTTATTGCTATGCGTACTGATGCTGCGGTATTTTTAGGTTACCTTTGTTATTATTTTTTTATGGGTAGAATTGTTAATCGACCCAAATATGTTACAGACCTTGGAAAGTTGATAGTATTTCCAATCCCATCTGCACTCGGTGCGTTTACGGGATACAAACTATCGTATATTTTATTATCATTATTATGAGAAAAATTATTTTAATTACAATGCTAATGCTGATCTCTAGGGGGTTGGTGGCACAGACAGTACAACGAAATCAATTTGCGGATTATGTAGAATGGTTACAAACAAATAATCCAAACTTGGGTAATTTTGTTAATGAATGGTTAGGGGTTAAATATAAATTGGGCGGTAACACTAAAAAAGGTATTGACTGTTCCCAATTTACTAAAAGATTGTATTTGGATGTCTATGGTATACAATTACAAGGTGTTGCTTATAAACAATGGACTCAAACTATAAGGATTAAAAAAGATAATTTACAAATTGGGGATATTGTATTTTTCAGTAGTAAACAAAGTCCAAGTGGTTGGCACTGTGGAGTTTATTTGGGTAATAGAGTTTTTGTTCACGCAGCAAATAGATACGAGAATGTCAAACTCAGCAATCTTGATGAGCCAAAATACGTTAAAACATATAAAGGGGCGGGTCGTTATTAATTAACGACCTTGTCCTCTGTATCTCTTTGGTTTTTGGTCTTTTGGACCGAAATTTTTCTTATATTTACCTTTACCTTTTTTACCAAAAGAAACCTTTTGAGATGTGGAAGAACCTTTTGCTTTTGCCATAATATATTTTTTTATATAAATACGTATATTCTAACTTTTTTTACTATATTTGTACCCTAAACTTATACAGATGGAAGATATTTTAACAGAAAAATTTCAGTACGCAACCATAACCCCGTTTAAGGATTATTGTAGATTAGATGAGAAAAGGGATTTATCCAAATCGTTAAATGATGATTTAGATAGTTTAACAATTGATTGGGATTCACCAAAAAATAAATTGGAAAACATAATCAATGTTTTTAAACCTAAAGGTAAGATAGTTTCTTTACCCGAGAAGAAAAAGAAAAAAGTATTTTACGCGGCAACAACTGAACCAGTACAGGAAGCCTTTAGATTATCATATTACCTTAAGAAAGATAAGTTGGGTAATCCTTCATTTGACACCACAAAGGATAGACAAATTAAAAGTCATTATGGTAGACCACTTTCTGAAATTAATGTGACCACGATTGAAAGGTCAATCAGAAGGCACGGAGATAAAATTACAATTAAACTTTATCGTCAAGATAAACGTAGGGGTTTTAATTGTATCTATTTTAAGAAAAGTTATATGGTTCAATCATTAACTTTTAATTTGGTTACGGGTAATTTTACAACCCTAACCAAAACCGCTAGAGGTAAGCAAACTTCACAATCATTCAGAACAAATGGTTTCCAATCGTTATATAATTTAATTCAGAATACGTCGTTCCTTACAATTAAAACTAAAGGTTTGGGTCAACATTCAAGATTATATGATGAATATCAAAACACCTTCAACGATAACTTATTCACAAGTAAAATCCAGGAATCATTGGGACTTGATTTAGGTTGTATTTCATACTCATCAAATCAAGAAAGTTTCATTAATGATGTAATGACCACATTCATTAAAAAGAAAAAAATTAAAGTACCTAACAGTCATTATGATTACCTTTTAACTAAGTTATATCCCACAGAGAAGTTCTTAAAAAAGAATGATAGGAAATTAGTGGCATCTGTTTTAGATATGTTAGGTATTAAAACTAAAGCAACCATTAAAATTTTACACGAATACCCAAACATTGACATTTATGGTTTTTGTAAGTTTATTCATTACTTTGATAGTGATTACGCAAAGTACATTGGGAATGTAAATCCAATGATATTTGAAAAGTCGACTCGTAAATTTGGGGTAAGAGACTATAATGATATAGGGACCAAAGCAGTAATGTTAAGGGAAAAAAATAAAGCTTATGGGTTAAAGGATATTGAAAAGGAAAACCTCATAAAGATAGTTAATTCGTTTAATTATATGGATTCCAATAGTTCTCTTTCGGAAAGATTTATTCAGTTGGTTGATGACCATATAAGAATGATTGATAGGGTAAGAGAATATGACACATCTATTTATTTGAAGTCTAGAACTATGGATGAATTTCAAGTCGAACATAGAGAGTTGACAAAAATGATGGGAGCAATTAAAAAAGGTTGGGTTATTGAATATCAATACGAAGATAAAGTTTTAGAAGATTTACAAAAACCTTTAGAGTGTTTGGAAAATGATACATCGTTACACACACTATACCCTTACGTTCTTAGAAGAGAAGAAGATTATATTGAAGAGGGAGCATTTATGCATCACTGTGTTGCAACCTATTCCGATAAAGATAAATCTATAATCGTATCATTAAGAAATCAAAGTGGTATGGATAGGGTAACTTGTGAGTTCGATATCCAATCCGGTAGGTGTATTCAACAAAGGTCATTCTGTAACGCCGCACCACCATCAACATTTGAAGATGGACTTTTACTACTATCTCAAAAAATAGAACAATGTTCAAGATGGGGAACCCTTAATTGGAAAGAAAAAAAGAAGGTTCCGGTTAAAATAAATGGTATTGAAATTACTCAAGAGTTACCACCAGTAAGGGTTACAGACATATTCAACGACATCAGGTTACCCTTTGGAGATTTTTAACTACACAAACTAAATAAATCCATCTATATTTTATGTAGATGGATTTATTATTAATACATAATCAGAAAAAGGTAGATAGTAAAAGTGGATCAGCTTCACTATGTGATTTGAAATTGTATTCTGACGATAACAACATTGAATTTGTTGGTACGTTTGATTTTGATTATCAAAGGTGGGGAACCAAAAAACAAATTACATTTACTCACACATTTAACTTAAACATATTAACTGGTGATATTGTTGTTGGTTATAGACTTAACAATAATAACTTAACTGATGAGAAACAATTCAAATCCTCATACCTAACTAAAAAGAACTCATTCAAATTCTTATCTGAACTAAGTGAGAATGGATTTTATAGAGGGGAGAAAAGATTAAAGTTCTGGGGTGTAAAATATGATAGAGCACTCGAATCAATCAACTCAATTATCTATAAGAAATTAGAACCTAACTTTAAAAGTGATTTCATTAAATCTAAAAACTACGAACACAAAAGTATAGTGAACCCATTATACGATATGTTGGTTGATTATCATTTAGATATTAAAGATATCAAATCACACGACGGAGTATATGAAGATATTAAATATGAATACCCAAAGAAGAAATGGTTACTTAAGAACGATAATAAGTTTTTACCTTCGGTTCTTGATTCATACGGAATTAAATCAAAGTATCTAGTCAGCCAATTAAACACAAAATGTGAGAAGCCAATTCACATCAGTTCTTTAAATTATATTTGTAAATTATTTGGTGACAACTATCTAGAATATTTGAAACAATTTGTTTGGGAATTACACTGTTACGATTTACCATCAAACAAAAAAGTACACCAATTAAAGAATGATGTCGAGAAGAAATCGATGGTTAAACTTATTAATAGTTGGGAGAAAGAAACATTAAGGTCCGATTCATTAATATACAATCTTAATAAGTTATTTTCAATTAGAGAATTGTTAGAGGCAAGAGACATTGAATTAAAGTTTAAAGCGAAGGACGATCACGAGTTTGAAAATATGTTAGAGTCCTGGTCTGGAATTAAATTACACCTTGCTCGTGGATATAAATTAAGATATGAATTTCCAGAGGACTTTGTTAATATTATTCAAACAGAAATTGATATCGATGGTGAAATATACAAACCAAAGATTTTATTAACGGAGGAAGATTTTAGGGTTGAGGGGTATACTATGAAGAATTGTATGAGTAAACAATTCACCAACGGTAATTTATATGTTTATGTTGCGTTAACACATAAGAGAAAAAGAATCAACTTACAATATAGAAAAGGTAATCTAGTTCAACAATATGGTAAGGCGAATACACCCGTCATCAATATATTTGATTCGGCAATTGAAACCTTAACCAATAGATTCAAATCACACCCAAATATTGAATGGAAAAGAGAAAAATATGACTTTTTAAATTACTAATAATCAATTAGTTACGTCATATTGTGAAAAATATTTTAAATTTTTTTCGTATTTCCGAAATTATTATTACATTTGTATCGAAACAATTTAAACTTACAGACATATGAAGTATTTTTCAGTATGTAGTGGTATGGAAGCGGCATCCGTCGCTTGGGAACCACTTGGTTGGGAGTGTGAAGGTCTATGTGACTTCGCATCGTTCCCACAAAAAGTCCTTAAACATCTTTATCCAGATGTTCCATTTTATTCAAATATGTTAAACTTACTAAACGATGAAAAATTCAAAAAAAACAGTTTCGACGTGTTCGTCGGAGGCACACCGTGCCAAGCGTTCTCAAGTGCCGGACTCGGAAAAGGAATGGATGACCCACGTTCTCAACTCGCCATTGAATATGGAAGAATTCTTGACGCAAAATCTCCCAAGTACAACATATGGGAAAACGTCGACGGTGTTTTTGACAAAAAACACAAAGAGGGCCTGTGTGACATCATCTCCTCTTTCACAGGTATCGATTTTAGACCGGACAACATTAACAGAGGGGGAGGTATTGTTCAAGGTACCAAACGGTCAATCGCTTATAGGGTTTTCGACTCCCAATATTTTGGAGTACCCCAACGACGCAAAAGAGTCTACATTGTTGGATATCGTGGAACCGACTGGAGAGTCCCTGCAGCAATATTATTTGACAAAGGATGTTTTGAAGTCGCTAAAGAAAAGAATACTATCTCGAGGAATGACCGTACCAAAAGTGTTCTCGGACAAATTAGAATCGCAGGTACGGTAACTAAATCGTATTCACAAACATTAACAGACGGGTTTGGTAAAATATCAACATCCAACTATTGGGTTGATAAAAAAGGTATCCGTAGATTCACTGAGAAAGAATTACTAAGACTCCAGGGGTTTCCTGATGATTATCTTGACTTTGAAATTGATGGTAAGAAACCATCATACTCGAATGTAAAAGGTATTGTTGGTAACTCGATGACAGTCAACGTAATGAGATGGATTGGTGAAAGAATACAAACTGTTGATGATATATTAAATTCAAAGGAAATTTTGAAATCAGAAAAAAAATCAGTATATTAAAGTTATGCAAGAAAAAGAATCAAAAACAAACACTCACTTTTGGATAAGTTTAGTGAAATCAGGTATCAGAATTGGTGCCTGTTATTTCCTCTTCCAAGAACAATTTGGTCAGGCCGCAATTTCATTAGCGTTAGCTGAAGTATTAGGTATTGCCGAAGAAATATTTTAAATATGAATTTTTATTTAACACGAGCATTCGTAAAAAAATTAAAAGATGAACGTAACAAAAAGAATCCCAACGAACTACGACGTAGTGACGTTCGAGAAACTAAACTTCACCCCTCACCCAATGGGAATGGGAAAACAATGTTTAGTACAATTTCCAAATGGATATGGAGCTAGTATCGTACAAAGCGAATATACATATGGAGGTAAGGATGGCTTATATGAATTAGCCGTTTTTGGTCAGGATGGTGAAATAACTTACGACACACCAATAACAAATGATGTTCTTGGTTATCTATCCGAACAAGAAGTTGAAAAAATATTAACAGACATTAAAAATTTAGACAAATGAAAATTTTAACAGATCTTAGATTCTATGTGGTAGTTGCCACGTTATCTTTCACAGGGTTATTAGTCCACTATTCAAATAATTTAGAAGATTTGAAAAAAACAAAAGAAGAGTTACTTAAGTGTCAAACAGACAACGGCTATATTCCAGGTGGAGATATCACATCCGCAAAAGAAATTGATCGTTTACAAAAATTATCCGATAGTCTTCGTGATGAATCGTTTATTCATTTTACCGAAGCAGGTAGATATGAGGTCGCTTTAGAGATATATAAAGAAAAAAACCCAAAGGCTGTTCAAGAAATAGAATTAATAAAAGCAACACAAACAGAATAATATGAGTACCGATTTTCACATTGGGAATGGAAATTACATAAACTTACAAACAAGTAGTTTAGTTAAATTACAGGAACAATTTATAGTATATACCGAAGACGGTCCAGTAACATTAAACGTTGATGTTGTTGCGGATTTCGCCTTAATAGATAAAAAATACCACGAAATATTCTTTAATGTTATTTCTTCTAAGTATTTAAATAAAGTGGCATTCGGTGATAATCCATTTTCGGAATGTAAACCAATCGTTCCAAGAAAATGGTGGCAGTTTTGGAAATCAAAATACGTTCAATCATTAAAATAAAATCAATATGATAAAGTTTGGGATAATACTAGTTGTAATTGGATTGTGGATTTCTTTTGAAATTTACCGAGCACCTATGATGGATGAGAACGGTAGAATAACTAAACCAGGTAAAAAACTTAGTGACTTATGGCGAAAGCGACGTTAGAATTTGATTTAAATGAACCTGATGATGTGATGGCACATCTAAGAGCGGTTAAGTCCTTAGATATGGCGTTAGCCCTATGGGACATTGTTCACAACACTAAGAAAGGTTTAGAGTGGTCAATGGAAGGTAAAGAAATTGACAAATATGATGCTTTGGAATTGGTGTATGAAAAGATACACGAAATTTTAAATGAACATAACATAAACACAGACGAATTAATTAATTAAAATTATGATAGAATTCTTTAAGAAAAACCAAGACAACATAACTAAGGGAGGTGCAATTGCACTATTACTAATATGTTTCTTTCAACAAAGAGAACTTGCCAAATTACGAAAGGAAAACCAAGTGATAAAAGAAATTAAGGTTGATAAGAAAACAACCGATTCTTTATTAAATAAAACTGGTTTAAAGTGATTACGATAAGTGAAACAGCATTAGAACACGTAATAGAACTTATGGTGGGTGATGGTATAAATCCAGACACCCACCATCTTCGTGTTGGGGTAAAGGGTGGAGGATGTTCAGGTCTTTCATATACAATGGACTTTGATGATACCATACACGAATCGGACGACGTGTTCGAGGCGGGTGGTGGAATTAAATTAGTGGTAGATAAGAAATCAGTTCTTTATCTATTTGGTACCGAGTTACAATACTCATCTGGTTTAAACGGTAAAGGATTTAGTTGGTCTAATCCTAATGCATCCCGCACCTGTGGATGTGGAGAATCTTTTTCTCTATAATTTTTTATTTCCAATTTTTTTTCTTATATTTTATTTAAACATTTAAATAATAATATTATGCCAGATTTTACACCAGACGACATCGACGTTAATCCAAGTGAATTTGTTGATGCTTGTTCATCTAGAGAAAGACAAGAACTAATTGATTACTTAGTTGAGTGTGGATTCATTAGTGAAGACCAAAAAGATATTAAAGCATCTAATTACGGTGTTCGTAGACCAAATGTTAACGATGAATCTTTTTGGGATAGTCTTGACCATTTAAAAAAATGTAGACATCTATTATCTTTAGATGAGGAAAATTATATCAATAACGTTGCTGATAAATTTAAGCATTTAGTTTAATGAAAGTATTAGAATTATTTGCGGGTAGTCGTTCCGTTGGAAAGATTGCCGAAGAGTTAGGTATGGAAGTATTTTCATCCGACCTAACACCATTTGACGGAATACATTATGCCGTTAGTATCTTAGACTTTGATGTAACCAAAGTTCCATTTCAACCTGATGTAATTTGGGCATCACCACCTTGTACAGGATTCAGTGTTGCCGCTTTAGGTCACCATTGGACTGGAGGTAAGGGTGCGTACATTCCTAAGACAGATACCGCACGACTTGGTATTGAATTAGTTAAGAAAACTATCGAAGTGATTGAACATTTCAATCCAACATATTGGTTCATTGAAAACCCAAGAGGAGTTCTTCGTAAGATGCCATTTATGGATAAGTTCAAACGAAACACTGTTACATATTGTCAGTATGGTGATGAAAGAATGAAACCAACCGACATATGGACTAATAGTGATGTATGGGTTCCAAGACCAATGTGTAAGAATGGTTCACCTTGTCACGTCGCAGCACCTAGAGGTTCTAAAACAGGAACACAAGGTAGATCTAACGCTTATGAAAGAAGTAAAATACCAGAAGATTTATGTCGAGAGATATTGAAGAGTTGTCAGTAGAAGAAATTGAAAAACGGATAGCGGAACAATTAGAAAAAGAACAAGAACATAAAAATTGTTTAGATACAATTATTAATTGTATACCACTACTTTTAAGTAAAAGAAGAGAAAGATATCTAACTTACATTTGTCAGGATGAAACAAGTATTTATTTTGAATTGAAAAAATTGTATCCTGATTTGATAGATTTAAATATACATAACAAATATTCTCCTATCGATTTGCGTAGTATTTTAGAAAAATGTGGAATTGAAACTAAAGGAAGAAAGAAAGATTATGATACTTTCTTAGTTGAAAAGAAAAAATGGGACGATATGATTATATCACCTGACAAAGATGTTTTTTATGTTTGCGCAACACCAGAACGAGTGGTTATGTTTAATGTTAGAGAATTACCAGAACCAATTTGGGGAGTTGAACAACATAATAAAACTACAACATACGACAATAAGGAAAAAATAGACAAAATGGTTGGCTATTATAATCCCGAAACACAACCATATATTGATTTAACCGAAGAGTTATTTAAAATAAATAAAATTTAATTTATGAAAATCAATCATCCGTTAGTTCAGGGGGTTGTAAAAGAAATTAAACCAAACATTTACTGTGTGTTGGTTGACGACAATTATGATAGAGCGATGTTGTTCTGTCGATACCAAGAATTCTACGAGTCACCATATAAAATATTCAGGAACAAATATTTTACTTGGATGGAGTATATGAGATTCTATAAAGATGCTTGGAAAAAGAAAACATTTACATATCCAGAAGATTGGTCTGGTTATAACATTCCCTGTAACATTTTACAAGTCGCTCATCATCAGTTTTGTAAAGACACTGAGTACGATTCGATTATGAACGACATCTATTGGTATTGTGCAAAAGATTCATCGGAAAAGAATGATGGTAGACGAACCGATTGGTATTTGATTGGTGCGAGTAGCAAAGACTTAAAAACTTTAGATCACGAGATTGCTCACGGTTTATATTTTACCAACAAAGATTACAAGAGAGACGCTAATAAACTTATAAAAGGAATTAAACCAACTCATTACGATAAGTTAAAAAAGAAACTTATGAAAATGGGTTATGTTAATGATAAGAAAATTATCGATGATGAGATTCAGGCGTTTATGTCAACGGGATTATATAACGGATTAGACACAAAGGAATTAAAGAAGTATGAAACTGGGTTCGTTAAGAACTTTAAAAAATATAGAAATGGTTGAGTTGTTAGGTTGGGTTGCGTCATTGGTTGTGTTAATGTCGATGACATTTAAGTCGATGTTTAAATTGAGGGTAGTAAATTCACTAGCCTGTGTTCTATGGGTTTGGTATGGATATCTGATTATGAATAATCCAACTATGTTTGTGAATGTCGCAATATTAACAACCCACATAGTGTGGTTTTATAAGAATAAGAAAGTTTAATTTATCCTGGAAAAATACAAATTCAAAGATATATATGTAATAGAAAAAAACATATATGCAAGAAGAATTTGTCCCCTACCACCAACACCTTTTGATGAAGGTTTGGCTCACTAATCCTCCGAACAGAGTTAGTGTTCTAAATGAATGGTTTATCCAGTTAGTTCATAAAGTTAAAATGGAAGTTGTGGGTGGTCCCACGAGTGTTTACGTTGATTACCCAGGTAATGAAGGTTTAACAGGTACGGTAACCTTAGCAACATCACACGCATCAATTCACATTTGGGATCACTACGAATTACCAATGGCTCAGTTTGATATCTACAGTTGTAAATGTTTCTCACTTGAGGACGTATTAGAACATTTTAAACCTTGGGGTTTAGTTAAAGCTGAATGGGTTATGATTGATAGAAATGAAAATCCAAAAGTTACATCTGAAGGAGTTTGGTCACCACAACTAGATTATATTGAAGAAAATTCGTAACTAATGTTGTGATATTCGAAAATATTATTTATATTTGTAACATAAAAAGGAAGAAATGAAGGTAATATTTTTAGATCACGATGGGGTTATTTGTTTATCCACGGAGTGGGGAGGTAGATTTAAAAAACAACGAAAGGTTGGTCGTAAATTAAGTCAGTCGGTTATGTCACTTGAATTGGATGCCCGTTTTGATAATTTTAATAAGAAAGCAATCGATACCCTAAATGAAATACTGGAAGAAACTAACGCTGAAATTGTTGTCTCATCTGATTGGAAAAGATGGGCCACTGTTGAGGAGATGGGTGAATATTATGAGTCACAGGGACTCAAAAAGAAACCAATAGCATTTACCAAAAACTTAGGTGAATGTGATGTACCTCAAAACTTCATATGGTCTCGTCAGTGGGACTTAGAACAGTCAAGGTCCTTGGAGATACATCAATACCTTAGAGACCACCCAGAGGTCACAGAATGGGTTGCGGTAGATGATTTAGATATGGGTAAAGGAGAAGAATGGAAAGAAGTTTGGGGATTGGATAATTTTGTTTTAACTCCAAAGAGTATTGAAGGTATCAAACAAAGTGGTGTAAAAGAAAAAATCATAAAATTCTTAAGTGATGAGCAGAAGCCGTCGTAAACCTATAGTTAAAGATAGACCTAGAAATGAAAAGAAATCTTCATTGTATTGGAGAATTGTTCGTAGAGTTATTAATGGTAAGGTTAGACAAATAATCAAAACGGATGAAGATGAGACAGAACTACCCCAACCAAGAGAGATTGTTAATGACTACGATTATTGTGATTACGTAATTGATTATAGAGACCCCAATTGGTCCGAAAAACATAGAGAGCATATAGAAAAACAGAAAAGAAAATGATATATAGAACTAGAAAGTTGATTAAACCAGGTGATTTAAACCCAAGAGGTACATTATTTGGAGGTCAATTATTAAAGTGGATTGATGAGGAGGCGGCAATCTTTGCCATTTGTCAGTTAAGTAGTCCTAATATCGTAACCAAAGCAATGTCTGAGATTGATTTTGTGACCACCGCAAAGGTTGGTGATGTGATTGAGTTTGGTATGGACTTGGTTAAATTTGGAACAACATCGGTAACAATATGTTGTGATGTTAGAAACAAAAATACAAAAGAATCAATCATTAGAATTGATAAAATAGTCTTTGTTTTATTAGATGAAGACGGAAGACCTAAAGCACATAACAAAAAGAATAAATAATATGGAGTACCTACCAGTTTTTGTAATAATGTTTATAGTCGTAGCACTTATCTCTTGGAGATGGGTTGAAGGTATTGACTATATGAGTAAAAACCACCCAGATTATAAGGGTGACGACCTCTTCGGTAAATTTGACGAGGATGAAGAAGATCATATTTTGTAATGTCTAAGAAAAAACCTGACTTAGTTGTTTGGGATGAAGAAAAGGGATACTACCAAAGAGAACTAACATATGGTAGTAATCACGGTGCTCCCGCAATTAAGTTAGATGATGTCACCGGATGGAAAGAATCACAAATTCATTCGGCAAATAAACAATTTAAAACTAGATACGACGAACTAAAAGAGGAGTTCCAAAAGTTGGTTGACGAGGTTAATTTTAATGAACTAGTATATTCATCAAAGTACTCGTTTATACCGGTTGTGGGAGAATCGTATTATCTATATGATAAAGGTGATGGGACGACATTTATGTCACTAATCTCACCAAATCAATGGAACCAAAAGTACATAGGAACGTTTAAATTAGATTCCCAATACAAATGGATTAAATTGAACTAAAATTGTGATATTTATAATGATATGAAGAAGAATTTAATTGAACAGTTAGAAAGGATGCATAGACTTAACTACGGTAAAGAAGTAGTTAGTGAGCAACTTTGGGATAAAATCGTGGGAGCATTAGGTCTTAAACGTGATAAACACGATGATAAGAAAGCCGACGCTATCACTCCTGACGTTCAAGCGTTTTATAAAAACCTTGAGTCCGCGGCAAGTGGAAATGGAATAACTCAACAAGAAAGAGGTTCATATCAATTTCAAAAGGAAGTTGAATCTATGCAAATAGGTTTAATTCTATTAGGTTACACGTTACCAAAATACGGTGTTGACGGACTATTTGGTCCAGAAACAGGTGAAGCGGTTGCCAAATTTACAACGGATAAATTAAGTGGGGATAAAAAACCAGTTAATGAAGCGGTTAAATTGGTTTCACAAGGTGGTGGACTAATTGGTAAACCAGGTCAAGGTACACATAGTGCATCTGATTGGCAAAGTGGAAACGCTTGGGATGTTACAGGTCCAGTTGGAACTGAGGTTTACTCAATCACTAGTGGTGTTGTAAATAAAGTTAGAAAGGCAAGTGGTGGATTAATTAAAAGTGGGGTTAAAAAAATATACGGAGACCAAGTGTCTGTAAAAAGTAATGATGGTAAACCAGATGTTTTCTATACACATATTGACTCATTAGTAAGTCAAGGTGATTCTGTTAAGGAAGGTGATGTTATTGGTAAGATAATGCAAATAGATGGTATTCCATCTCACGTTCACGTAGGTGTGTCTTCAGGTAACCTAAGTGATTTAGCGACTGGACTAACTAACGCAACTGGTGGTAAGACTGGTGTTGGAGGTAGTGTGAATTTAAAAGTTGCAACACCTGATATGTTAAAAAAATTGATTGAACTCCTTAAAGAGAAAGGTGTGAAGTCGGAAGATCTTTCAGCATACATTAATAAATCTAACGGTAGTGGTGGTACCATTACAGTTAATGATTGGGAAGGTATAGTTAATTTGATTATTGACAATTTGGAAGGTGGATATTATCACCCAGATATGTTAAAAGATGGTAGAGTAAAAGATGGTAGATTTGGTGCATCTGGTGAAACAATGTACGGTATGGATAGAAAAGCGGGAGGTACTGAAGCTACTGGACCTGCGGGTAGAGAATTTTGGGCATTAATTGATGCTGAAGATGCAAGAAGTAAATGGAAACACGGTTATATGTTAAAAGATAACCCAACGTTGGATAAAAAGTTAAGAAAATTGGCTGGTGACATTATGAAACCATTCTTTATTAAATTTAGTAAGTCTCATTTATCTCCAGAAGCGGCCGACATTATATCTAAAGACGCGGCTTTAACATTTAATTTTGGGTACGCAACTTGGAATGGTGAAGGATGGTTCCAAAAATTTGCAAAAACAATTAACGCAGCGGTTGCATCGGGTGATAAAGACCCTAAGTCGTTATTACAAATTGTAATAGATAGAAGATCAAATAGTGGTAATAGTCTGATTGCTCAAGGTGGACCTAAAGTCGCTAAAGTTGCTAACAGGATATCATCTTCGTCCACAATGGCATAATATTATCACACAAAACACAATAAGTGTGATTCTGTGATATTTATATAAAAATACACGTAGTAATGGAAATATCGAAAGAAAAATTAATGTCTATCATTTCAGAAAGTTCAACCGAAATAGATGAAATGGGACGTATATGGGATAAAGCAGACGCTATCAGTAGACCAATTAAAGATGACGAAGGTAATCTTATTGGTCACGATATGTTAATTGACCCTAACAATCCTCAAGGTGGTAGGGTAAATGTGATATTCACTTGTGACATTCAAGAGTTTGTTAATAGTCATCCAGATTTAGTTGCAAAACTAAAACAACAATATGGTGGAGTTAAATGGTCAAGTGACACTTGTCCAAAATACAACCCACATAGAAACACTAAAAGAGTCTATAGTAATTTACCTGACGAAGAAGGTGACGATAACAATATCGAACGTAGACCTTACCAGGCAAGTGGAGAAAATTACGACGTACAAGAAAATATTAGAAGACTATTCAACCCAATTCTTAGAGAAGAGTTAGGTCTTGAATCAGATAAAGGTAAACAATTTAACGAAATACTTTCTAAAAGAAGTATTCCCGCAATTATAGTTAATGACCCTAAATTTGAAGATCGTCACAATGATGTTTGGGATAACGATGAGATAAAATATAAGGTTCATAGTTTCAACACATATGAAAGTGCACAAACTTTCTTAAAGTCGGTTGTTAATAGAATCGCAGGTAGAGATACCGAACAAACTAACACATCATATTTGGCAAGACAGTTCAATCAAAAATATGCTAATTGGGAAGAAACTAAAAAAAGTGACAAAAGATACTTAGGTAAAACTGACGTATTCCAATTAGATAAAAGTGGTTATTCAGAATTGAGTCTTGACGTTTCAATGAAGATGGAATTCGGAATCACTGGTATGAAAGAAAATAACGAATTTGTTTGGAAGATTGAAATGAAAAACAAATTTGGTAGAAAAAGACCAGACGAATATAGAATTCCTAATGGTAAATTAAAACCAATCACATTACAAGATGGTGGTTACTTAGATGAAGGTGTTATAACTGTAGAAAAAAGAGTACCATTAGATGAAACCGAATTTACTGGTGACAAATCAATTATGTCGGTTTTCGCAGTATCTGAAGGTTTAAGAGAAGCTATTCACGATTTTAAAGCAAAGATTGAAGGTATATCACCTAAATCAGCATTAAAATATGCAAACGTTAGAAGATCTGATGTTGAGAAAATTAACGAAACAGTTGTTAACATTTCTTTAGACATCTTAAAAGAAATAAAAAAATAAACCTCTCCCCGGATAGTATCCTCGGACCGACCTGAATCAGGTTTCAGTTAATCCCCAAAGAAATTTGGGGATTTTTTTGTAATATATTTTGTGATATCAGAAAAAATATCTACATTTGTACAAACTTACTAACATTATGGGAACAAATTACTACCGCATACCGCAAGCATCCGAGATGGATGAGAGAAAATTCAAATTACTAGAACGTGTCGCCAACTTAGATTTATCACCAAGTAACATCGAGTGTGAATTTAATGAACCTATTGACGACCAATGGGGTAGAGAGAATCCGTGGGGTATTTTTATTAATGGAACCAATATTCATTTAGGTAAAAGGAGTTCAGGTTGGAAGTTCTGTTGGAACTTTCATAAAGACAAATACTATTCAAATAAAGAAGAACTATTATCGTTTATTCGTTCAGGTAGAATTGTTGATGAGTATGGTGACGAATGGAGTGTTGAAGATTTTATTACTATGTCACTCGAGTGGGGTGAACCTGATGGGTTAGTGGTTAACGAAGAGTATCGTAGAAAAGAAAGAACGAATGGTATGGGTTCATTTTTTGATAGACCTGAATATGATGATTTAATAATTGATGGACTTCGTGTAAGTTCAGCAACTGAATTTTGTTAATATGAGTAACGAGTTAATTTTTGTTTTAGTATTCTTTTGGGTAGTATCCGCAACATATGTTATGGTCTATCATAGTAAACGTTGGACATTAGGTTTAGATACGATAATAGGTGCGATAATATTGGGACCTATATTAGCGTTATTAATTGGAGATGATGAGGAAAAAATAATAAAAGAAAAACGAAAGAAAGAAAAAGAAAGTAACGAGAGACATATAGGATGGTTTAGAACAATATCAGAAATTAACAGACAACGAATGACAAGTTTTGGTAGATTCATCCCACCTCCACCACCAATATCACGAATTGAGCGAGCACAAACAGAAAGAGAAACGGCAATTAGATCCGCAATTGAAAGAATAGAACCACCAAATAGAAGACCAGATATAAAAAAAGAATTTAAATTTTTTAGAGGATGATAAAGATAGAAGATAAGAGAAAAGTTTGGGTAACATCTGATACACATTTTAGTCACGGCAACATATGTCGAGGAACAACTAATTGGAGATTACCTAATGGTGATATCCCCGAGAGTCAGACTAGAGATTTCCCAACGTTAGATAAGATGAACGATACTATTGTCAACAATATTAATGAAGTTGTTGGTCAAGAAGATGTGTTAATCCATTTTGGTGATTGGTCATTTGGTGGATTTGAAAATATTCAATTGTTAAGAGATAGAATTATATGTCAGGAGATTCATTTGATATTGGGTAATCACGATCATCATATTGATAGGAACAGAGAGAACTGTCAGAGATTATTCACTAGTGTTCAATGGTTCCTACAATTGAATTATATGGGTGAAACTATTGAGTGTCTACATTACCCTATTAGTTCTTGGAACGGTCTTAGAAAGGGTCGTATACACTTGCACGGACATTGTCATCTACCACACGCACAGAAGATTACTAACGGTAGACGAATGGATGTTGGTATGGATGGTCACCCCGAATTCAGACCTTATGATTTACATCGTGAAATCATTAACCCAATGAAAAAGGTTACAATCGGTTCAGAGTTAGGACCGTTAGATCATCACACAGATGACATAAAAGGAATTGTTGGATAATATTTTTTTATTTAAAAAATTTTATTTATATTTTAGTATTATGAAAAAATTAATAAACTTCCTAAAAACAGTTGAACAATATCGTTTGATTTGTATGGAAAAATCCGGATGGGGTAAATTTTAAAACAAATGAAAGAAACATTAAAAAAAGTATTTGACAAGAGTGTCCTGCTCGTTGTTGGAGTAATATTCGGATGTGGGATCATATTCGAATATGTAGTATTTCCAGGACTAACTGCGGCTGATTCATATCTTAACATATTATCAGCATTAATAGGGATTTTTACTATCCTGTTGGTATATCGAACTATACAATGGAAAGATTTAATTCAATTTTTATCTAATAAAGATGAAGTTGTTTCTCCTGGTGAGACAGAATACGATTACTTACCTAAAGAAGAAGTGATTAAAAAGAAAAGAAACCCTAAACAGTCTTCTAAAACAAAAAGTGAAGAACCATTTGTGAAAACAAGAAAGAAACCAAAAAGTAAATAATATGAAAGCATTTAATAGGTACGATAATCGTTTTGATGCTTATGGTAATAGAAGAACAGACGAACAACTAAACAAATTAGAAGAAGAATTTAATCAAGAACAACAACAAAAACAAAAACAAATTATGAGAAGTATTTTAATCGGAGTAGGGTTATTTTTTACATTAGTATTTTTATTTTTCTCGTGTGAGAGAATTGACGCGGGACACGTAGGTGTTAAGGTAAATCAGTATGGTGATAACAAAGGTGTAGACGATGTTGTGGCGGTAACGGGTATGGTATTCTACAATCCATTTACAACTGCAATTTATGAATTTCCTACATTCATCCAACACAAAGAATATAAAGGTGAGAATTCATTCATTGTAAATAGTAAAGATGGTTCGGAGTTTAGTGTGTCTCCAATTATGAACTATTCAGTACAAAGAGATAAGGTTCCTGCAATCTTTAGTAAGTATCGTAGACCCTTGGAAGATATTGAGGAAGGATTCTTAAAGACAGCGGTGTACGATGCATTCAGATTGGCAACTAACAAATATACCGCTGATGAATTGATTTCAAATAGAGCAGTGTTTGAAGTTGAGGTTCGTAGATTATTGGATGGACAATTATTAAAAGAGGGGTTTATTATCAATCAGTTTACATCTAATTTAATTTACCCTGAGACATTTAAGAAATCAATTGAAGCAAAGAACAACGCAGTTCAGGCGGCGTTGAGAGCGGAAAATGAAGTTAAAACTGCGGAGGCACAAGCTAAGATTAAAGTGGCAACGGCAGAGGGTAATGCACAGGCGATGTTAACATCCGCTAAGGCTGAAGCTGAGTCAAATAGAATGAAACAAGTAACTTTAACACCATTGTTGTTACAGTTAGAATATATTAACAAATGGGATGGTAAGTTACCAGTTTACGGTGAAGTACCTCAAATGTTTAAGAACATTAAATAAGATATAAATCCCTGAAAAACCAAGGGGACATCGAAAGGTGTCCCTTTTTTAATTTTGTTATATTTAAGAATATGACAAACAGAGAAAAGAAACAAAAAAATAGGGAGAAAATGGCGAAGGCCACCCGTAAATTGAATCAAAAGAAAGGTTTAGACCGTAAGAAATCTTAACCAAATAACCTGATATTTATATATAAAAGAAACTATGGCCAAAGTTATTAAATTAAAACAAACCGATATCACTAGAATTGTTGAGGGTATCCTAAAGGAACAACAAGAATTTGACGATTTCGATACTAAAATCCAACCTGAAGAATTACCAGGAGCTGACGATCACGAATTGACCATAGGTCAGGATGAGAATGGTGAATATTACGTTATAGATAACGCAAAAAGTGACAACCCAACGGTAGTTGCTAAAACAAAATAAAGATATTTTAACTATTTTCTATAAAACCCCAAATTTTTTTGGGGTTTTTTTGTATATTCAAAATAATATAGTATATTTGTACTCAAAACATATATTATGGGAGAATATAAAATATATTGTGATATGGATGGTGTACTTGTCGATTTTGACAAGGGGTACTTAGAACTTACAGGTCACGTATTAGATGGTTCACATAGAAGTGATGTTGGGTTTTGGAACCCAATTAATAAAGCTGGAAAACCTTTTTGGGTTAATTTAGAATGGATGAGTGATGGTAAACGTTTGTGGAGTTATATAGAAAAATACAAACCAAAATTATTATCTGCACCATCTAGACAGGATGAGTCAAGGGTTGGTAAACACGAATGGGTTGAGAGGGAATTACCTGGTGTTCCATTATTGTTAAGAAGTGCTAAACACAAGAAAGATTTCGCGGGACCAAAGAACATTCTTATTGATGATAGATTAGAAAACGTTCAAGGATGGATTGAAGCGGGAGGTATCGGTATTTTACATACATCAACCGAAGATACAATTAAACAACTTAATAAATTAGGATTATGACAGCTAAAGAATTCAACGAAAAGTATAAACTATACATACCCGAAGGTTGGTATGGTTTAGGTTTTGATATTCCTGAAATAACCGATTACTTGGATAAAGAAATGGAAGATTTAATTTTGATACCAGGTTTCGAGTTACACCAAGTTAAATTGAAATTTAATATGGCAAGATTTTATTTTGAAACCAATTGGAAAGATAAAGGTTTAGAAGGTGCGTTGCAAAATAGAATTGAGGATAAAATAAATCAGTTAGTTAAAGAACACGACGAAAAAAATAAACAATTATGATATACGTCTCAATCGATATTGAAACATCAGGTCTTGACCACGAGAAACACAAAGTATTATCTATCGGTGCAATCATCGAAGATACCGAAAAGAAATTACCTTACGAGGAATGTCCTAAGTTCAACGCTATAGTTCTTCAAAATGAAATTCTTGGTTCACCTCGAGCACTCACAATGAATAAAGATATCATCGCTATGATTGGTGAATACCTTGAAGGTACTGATGAAACTAGATTTCTAATGAACACACATACCGATTATAGTTTCTATGAGAAAGATGATGTCATTAAAGAGTTCTATAAGTTTCTTTGGTGTAACGGATTCTCACATTTAGATTCACCATCAACTCACGTGAATGGAAAGTTAACACCCGTCATTGATGGTAAAACCAAACCAATCACGTTGAATGTTGCAGGTAAAAACTTTGGAACATTTGATAAACTATTCTTACAAGAACTACCTTGGTGGCAAAAGTTAATCCGTACTCGTCAAAGAGTATTAGATCCAGCAATATTAATGGTTGATTGGACAAACGATAAATCATTACCGAACCTTACTCAATGTAAGGAACGTGCCAACGTTGATGGTATTGTTACTCACAATGCACTTGAAGATGCGTGGGATGTTATAGAAGTTTTAAGAAAATTTTATTAATTATTTGGAGTTCCCAAAATAATTATATATATTATTAAAAACACCAATTATGTCTAGAACAAAAGAACTAAAAACAAATCCAGAATTCAACGTGAATATGTTTGAATTGTTTTCTCTATTCTGTCCAGATAAGAAAACCAAATACGCTGAAACATTGTTAAGGATAATGAAGAAGACCCCAAACATTGATGAACATTGTGTTGAAATCAAAGAGTTCTTATCTAAACAATATAATATTCAAAAGAGTGAACTAGATGATATTCCAAATTTACAATTGGTATTTTTCTATCGTATAGTTGACGGTATGTTTAATAGTTCAGATATTAATACCTTTCAAAAGTTCTGTGAATATAATGAAAGAGGTTTAATTAAACAAAATGATGTATCTACTTATCAAAGTTTTGATGAGATTAGTAACGCTGTAAGTATTGCCGATATAGTTGCTCAAGGTAAAGATTTGGAGAAACAAATAAAATTAGTTTATGAAGATGATGAGTGGTTATTTATTAGACCATTAACATTCAACGCATCTAAGAAGTACGGTTCAAATACTAAGTGGTGTACAACCACTGAAAGTAATCCAGAATATTTCACAAAGTATGCATCTAGAGGAGTGTTAATTTATTGTTTAAATAAGAAGAGTGGATATAAAGTTGCAAGTTTTCGTTCATTAGATAAGAACGATCCTGAATTCTCTTGGTGGAACCAAAAGGATGTTCGTATAGATTCTCTACAAAGTGAATTACCAAATGAATTATTAAAAGTTATCCGTGTTGAATCTATGGATAATAAACCTAAGACAAATCGTTTTCTTTTATCTGACAAAGATAGGGAGGTTGAAGATAAATTTTTATCTAAGTTCAGTGGACAGACTGTTATGCAACCGATAGATATGCCTCAACCTCAAGCGGAAGAGAGAACTAATCGTATTAGAAGAGGAATTGAAAGAAATATGGAAGAGGAGATAGGAGTGATGGAGGAACGTTCAGAAGAACCTATGGGTGTTCGTAGATTAGTTGACGCTATGGATAATTTAGGATTACAACAAGAACAAATAGATGATTTAATATCGGCGGAACAACCTGTGGATATGGATATGGCGGAACCCGTATTTCAACAAATTAGATCTGGGTCATTCGATTTTAGAAATGAAAGATAATAAAAAGAATAAAGATTCGGATATTTATTAGTATGAAAATAGTAATATCCGAATCTCAATATACCTCATTAATCAAAGAACATTACGATTCTGATAAATTATACTCGAGGGAAAGTGTGGTTAATAGGTTGAAGAAAGCACCTAGAGAACTACGTAAGTACGTTAAAGACTTACCATCTATCCCTTGTTCTGACGGTCAAGGTAATGAAACAATCTGTACCAAGATTCCAGAAGTGGTTTACATATATTTTACAGGAAAATACTAGAAATATTTGGCAGTTATTTAGTATATTCGTATGTTTGTTTAAAATAACAAAATATGAAAGGAAGGATTAGCCCTTACGTTTTCCCTGGTATCAAAAAAGAAGATATCCCCAGAAATTTTACCAAGTCAAGAAGAAACAAAATCTCCCCCACAGAAATTTTAAAGATAGTAGGAGAGTACCATTCTATTTCAGTTGAGGACATCGTACGCAAATACAATAAGCGTGAAGTGTCGGACGCTCGTCATATGTTCTGTAAACTTATGCAAAGTGAGTTTAAATACAGTTTAGTTGAGATTGGTGGGTTTTTAAATGGTAGAGACCACACAACTATAATCCATTCAATTAACACCTTTAATGACCGTTCTAAATTCGAAGAAGGTTACTTGGAAGATTATGAAAATATCTTAGAACAAGTAAATTCTAAAATTAATTAGAATATTTTGGTATATTCCAAAAAAACACATATCTTTGTCATATGAAAACATTAATTATACATCCCGCGGACCCGAGTACATCATTTTTAGACGTTGTATATGAGTCCATTCCAAACAAAACAGTAATCACGGGTGGGATTACAAAAGATGAGGTAAAAAAACTCATTGAGGAACACGATAGAGTAATGATGATGGGACACGGCAGTCCTGGAGGTTTGTTCTCGGTTGGTCAATTCACCGATTCAAACTCATCTACAAAATGGGGAACCGCTTATGTTATAGATAACACAATGGTTCCATTGTTATCAAAGAAAGACAACTCAGTATTCATTTGGTGTAACGCTGATAAGTTTGTTGATGGATTTCGATTGAAGGGATTCTATAGTGGAATGTTCATCAGCGAAGTTGGTGAGGCAAGTTATTGTGGATTACCAGGAACATCTCAAGATGTTGTTGATGAATCTAACTATGGTTTTGTTAACATCATCGCGAAACACATCAATGAAGATACCGAAGTTATCTATGATAACGTGAGAAATGAATATGGATTAATCGCAGAAGAAAATCCAGTAGCACTTTATAATCACAAACGTTTATATAAATCAATTTAATATGTCAGAAGAATTATACTATCCGGCGGCAGAAAATTTCTTGAAGAGATACAACATTCAAGCAAGTAATCACATTGTAGATATTATCGTCTCTATTATGAGAACGAGAGACAATGTGGGTTGGCAAGGTGGAGACTTTGTACAATCAATAGTAAATAACGACTTAACAAATGCAGCTCTAAGAGCTGATAATGATTGTGTCAATCATTTGAAAACATTTGTTTTAGCTTTACGTAACTGTTATCCAGTTGAAGAAATGACCTTCCATAAAGTAGATTAACAATGAATAAAGATAGAGATTATTATAGAAAAGAAAGTATTCGATTATCCGAAGAGGCTAAGAAATCTATAACAATACCATCTTCAGTCATATTATCGACTGAAGATGATTCTATGTTAGGTAAAGTTGTTCGTACCTTAATGATTAAGAAAATTGAAGAGTGTGATAAACAAATAGAACATATGTCAAATTTAAAATAAATTATGAAAGTACTAATAGCTTGTGAATTTAGTGGAACCGTTAGAGATTGGTTCACAAAAATGGGACACGATGCAACATCTTGTGATCTTGAGCCATCAGAAACTCCTGGTAAACATTACCAAGGAAATGTCTTAGACATATTAGATCAAGGTTGGGACTTGATGATTGCTCATCCACCTTGTACATATCTAACGGTAACAGGTAACAAATGGTTTTATCATCCTGAAGATGGACATCTACCAACATCAGAACGTAGACCACATCCAAGGTTTCCAGATAGACAACAACATAGAAAGGAAGGTGTTGAATTTTTTATGGCATTAGCGAACGCACCAATACCAAGAATTGCAATTGAGAACCCTATTGGTGTGATGAGTACCATATGGAGAAAACCTAATCAAGTTGTTCACCCGTGGCAGTTCGGTCACGAAGCAAGTAAGAGTACTTGTTTATGGTTAAAAGGTTTACCATTACTAACACCAACTAAGATTGTTGATAAGGGTGAATTTATCACATACAAAAGTGGTAAGAGAATGTCTAAGTGGTATGCTGAAGCAGCATCCAAAGACCCAAAAGAAAGAGAAAGAATTCGTAATAGAACCTTCGATGGAATTGCAAGTGCATTCGTTCATCAATGGGGTTCACTAAACGATTAATATGAAATTAGAAACAATATACAAGAAGACCAAAGGTAACAAAATTCAAGAGTGGACAATTGAAGTTGAAGGTAATAAACACCGAACAATTTCAGGACAAACAGACGGATTAAAAGTTACTAGTGAGTGGACAGTATGTAAAGGTAAGAACACTGGTAAGTCTAATCAAACAACAGATGAGGAACAAGCAGTTGCTGAATCCCACGCTAAGAGAAAGATTAAACTTGAACGAGGTTATTTTGAAAACATCAATTCAATTGATGAGAAACAATACTTCGAACCAATGTTGGCAAACAAGTGGGAAGACTACAAAGATAAAGTTAATTACCCAATCTTCTCACAACCAAAGTTAGATGGTATTCGTTGTATCGTTAAGTCTAATGGTATGTGGAGTAGAAACGGTAAAGAGATAGTATCTGCACCACACATCTTTGAATCAATGAAGTTCTTGTTTGATGAGAATCCTGATTACATATTCGACGGTGAATTGTATTGTGATAAACTCGCCAACGACTTTAATAAGATTGTATCTTTAGTTAAAAAAACTAAACCAACACAAGAAGATTTAGATGAGTGTTCACGAGTTATAAAATATCATATCTACGATTTCCCATCACAAGGTGGAACATTCTTTGAAAGATTCAGAGCGTTATATGGTGTTAAGTTACCATCCACTTGTGAGTTCGTTACAACTCATCCAGTTGGTGACGAGAATAAAGTTATGGAACTTTATGAGAAGTATGTTGAGTATGGTTATGAAGGACAAATACTTCGTGTTGATTCTCACTACGAGAACAAACGTAGTAAATCTTTACTCAAACATAAATCATTTATTGATGAAGAGTATATGATTTTAGATGTGGTTGAGGGCGAAGGTAACAAGAGTGGGCAAGTTGGTTATATGGTATTTGAAAGAGAAGACAAACGATTTAAATCAAACGTCAAATGTTCTTGGGAAGAAGGTAGTCAGTTACTAAAAGATAAGAATAATCTTATAGGTAAAACCGCAACTGTTAAATATTTTAATTTAACTCCCGATGGTATACCTAGATTTCCTTACGTTATCAATATTGATAGAGAAAGTTACGAATAATAAAATATGAAAGTTACATTAAAATACGAAATTGTGTTAGGTGAGGAAGTTGTTGAATGTGAATCACTTGACCAAGCGGAAAAAAAATTAAAGAATCTAAGATCATCTGAAACAGATTGTTACTTAGTTAGAAAAGAGTTCAAAGGTGATAACCTAATAGAAGAATTTTACGTCGGTTAATTATGGAGATAATAAAATCTATATCGTTGTTGTTATTATGTATCGTATTCGGATCTGGAATATGGTATCTAATATTTTGGTTTGTATCAAATGAACCTAACCTCTTTGCTTGGCATTGGGTTACTAAAGTAGTTTATTTAATATTAGCGGCGTCATCCTCTCAAGGAACCTTTGAAGGTTTAACAAATAAATCCTAAAATATTTTGGTATATTCTAATATAAATAATATCTTTGGGATTATGAAAGTGATGTTAATATTTTTATTATTGTTTCCCAAGGCAATAGGTAATAATAATCTAACACGTGAAATACCAATAAGTAAACACGTTGATTATGTTGAACCTATTAAGACTGAGGTGGTTACGTTAACAATCTACTCACCAATTATTGGTGAAACGGATTCAACACCGAACATCACCGCTTCTGGTTTTAAAATTGATATTGATAATCCAGGAAAACATAACATCATTGCAGTTTCTAGAGATTTAAAACGTAAATGGAAATTCAATCAGAAGGTTAGAATTAGAAAGGCGGGAAAATATAATGGTGTTTACACTGTTAAGGATGTGATGAACAAGAGACATAAGAAACGAATTGATATTCTTGTGGGACCTAACGAAGACCCAATAAAATTAAGAGGAGTTGAAGTAACTCTACTAAAATAATCATATGTTATTCAAATACACAATTAGTTTGGAAGTTGAAGTTGAGTTTGAGGCACCATTGTTAGGTGCTGACAATACTAAACACAAAAGAAAATATGTAGGGTCAATTGCGAAGAAGACACTTCAAGAAATGATAAGTCTTAACAGTACCTCATTGATTGTTGATAGAAATATTGAAGAGGACAACTTTAATGGAACAATTAAAGGTAGGGCACATTTAGGTAAATCGGAAAAGAATAAATACTAATGGGATGAGCGATAGAGATCTTAAATTAGATTCGAAATATAATATAGTTAGAAGAGTTGTTGAGTTAGAGAAAAGAGTATCGGAACTAGAAGATAAAATAAAAAAATTAACAACAGATAACCCAACCAAATAATGGATAGATTCAATTATGTTATTGCAAGATTGTGGTCAGAAGAGGAGAATCAATTAAATTGTTACACCTTCCACACCACAGTATTCTATGGTGACATTGAGGATGCTAAGAACACTTTAGAATTTATTAAGGGTAGGGCGGACGAAGACAAGGTAGACAAGTATCAAATTTACAGAATTAACGATGAACCACTAATATGATAAATAACATTGAACTTATTAAACCGTTATTAAATTTCTCCGACAGTGGAGATTTTTATATGCTATATGTATTCAAACGTAAGAAGGATCAACCTGAAGGTGAGAAAGATAATCACCAGTCGGTAAGAACCATTAAAACATATTGTATCGAAAGTATCGAACATCTAGAACGTAGGTATGATGAAATCAAACAACTATGTGAGATGTTTAAAGCAAGAGCATACATTCACGTTCAGAAACAAAATCATTTCGATGTGTCGTTGAATATGATGGTATCGTTAGCTCAACGCATTCAGAACGGACAACATAGTCAGAAGGGTTTGTTTGATTCGGTTGTGGGTCAAATTAAAACGAGTGAGAAGAGATGGATTATTGATGTCGATGGAATGACAACACCATCACCATTAATGGTTGCACACATTGAGTATAATTGTAAACCAATTACTGAAATTGAATTCGATAAAGTAGGAATACCAACAGGTTATAGTGTTGGGCCAAAGGTTGAGGCAATCATTCCAACCAAGAATGGACATCACCTAATCACAAAAAGATTTGATGTTATGAAATTCAAGGAAGAGTATCCAGACATCGATATTCAAAAAAAGAATCCAACATTATTGTATTATCCAAATTCATTAGACATTTAAAACACAACAATATGGCAAAGTACACTAAAAAATGGGACAAAGAGTTCACCAAAAGATATTCCAATTGTATGAAAGAATTGGAATCTTTGGAGAAAGAATTTAAAGAAATGGTAGAATCTAATCCAGACAGTTGGATTAGTATTTACCCTGACACATCTAACATCGAATTGGGTGAACAGAATGGTTTTATGGTTTATGATTTTGGTAACGATGAGGCACCACATATTGATATTCAACTATCAACCAATGTAGGTAGTTTCAATTTTACATTTTCAGAATTAAAAAAACTAATTGAGTTCAGAGATGAGTTGATGAAATCGATTGATAAGTTTAAGAGACCATTAGTGGGTGAAAAGGTTGTTATCGATTCCGACTGTGATGATGATTTAGATGAAGACGCGGAAGAACAAGAATGGGAAATCAAAGCTGAACAACCATTGACACAATCTTGGACATATACTGTAATGGCGAAAAGTGCGTGTGAGGCTATTAAGAAAATAGAAGAGGGTGAAGAAGATGGTGTAACCCACAACGATGACACTGAGTACTATGATTATGGTGATATTGAATACGAAGCAATTTAAAAATATGGAAACAAGAACAATACAACAAGTTAAGGTTTATTTTTTAATAATGAATCCCGTAACAGATAGAGCTGAATCTGGAAAGATTGCTATGATGTCAACAAGTAGAGACGGTTTGATATCAGCATATGAAAATGAACGGGTTGATGTCTACGATGATGGTAACTTCAGAAAAGTTTTTAAACAAGGTGGACCATTGGAATGGTTTAATCCAGTATGGACTTTTGAGGGTAAGGACACATTTGGTCACGGTCTTTCTGAAGATTGGGTAGAGATGGAAAACTTAAATTATATTCAATCAAAATATTATTTTGTATAGTATGGAAAAGAAATTAGGAAAAATCGAATCAGTCAGGTTTGGTCTTGGTGGATACCAAGATTGTCAACTAGGATTATCTGTTACTCTTGGTAATGGTAGTTGGGGTGTTGGAGACTTCAAAGGTGCTTGGGATGCTGAGTCAATTAAGTGGAGTGAAAATTGTAAGTGGACTGAAGAAGAAAGAGACAAAGGATATTCAGAAACTATGAGGTTTCTCTCTAAACTTCTTAAGGAGGCTAAAGTATCTAGTGTGGATAAATTAAAAGGTATTCCTGTTGAGGTTACCTTCGATGGTAATATGTTAAAAGATTGGAGAATATTAACTGAAGTATTATAATGCAACCATTTAAATTTTTTCAAAAAAATCCATATAAAAATAGATGTCAACTACAGGTTGGTTCAACATTTATTTTCCGTGGTTACTATTGTACTGTAACGGAAATGAAGTCCAATCATTTCAATTACGTTATTCAAGAAAACCAAAGACATTGTATGATGCACTATGATTATTATTTAACCACACCGTCTGCCGCTGGTAGACAACTAAACCGAAGATAATGGCAAAAAGACTAATCCAAAAGAAAATTATCTACTACCAAACTTTACTAACCGAGACTAAGGGGTTCTTTAAAAGATTGTTAATTAGATTTTGGATATGGGATGAAAAATGTAAATTAAAAAAATATAAATAATTTTTTGTTGTGGGAAATATTGTTTATATTTTATTCAGTAATGAAAAGTCTTATTATAGTACTAATGTTATTGGGAGTGGTAACATTAGAAGGAAAACCAAAGTACAGAATTGAATCGTGGGTATATGGTGGAACCACCTATTATCTACCACAGAAAAGAGTATGGTATAAAACAAATTATTTCTACCTACCATTCAAAGTGTGGCATTCTGGTTCATATCCGTTTATGTATAAATCACAAGCGGAGGATATTATAAACAATTGGAAATCAGACCATAATGAAAAACTTACATACAAAAAATCAAAATATTATATAATAGATTAAAATGAAAAGACTATTCTCAAAACTAGTAGGACGTAGGTTTGTTGATGTTGTTAATGGTAGAAATGTTAATATGTACCAATGTAAAGATGGTACATATTTTCTTGCCCATTCAAAATGGGATTCATTATTTTTTCACGTAAAAATAGAAAAAGATGAGACCATTTAAATTCTTCCAGAAGGAAATTAAAGGAACTTTAGATCTTTATGAAGGAGAGACTAGAGCAACAGCATCATTCAATGTCGATACACCTGAAGGTCATATGAATAGAAGACGTTTATATCACACGGATCGTGATTACTATGATAGACTTCACAATCATACTATGTATGATGGATTAACTAGACAACGAATAGAAGATCAAGAACGTCAATCAAGAATAATGAGGAGATTGAATGGTACCGAACATAGAGATTTAAATGATAACCCAATTAGATTATTCCAAGCAACAACAGTAACAACTGTTAATCCAAAGTGGTGGATGAAGGTGAAGATGTTCTTTCAAAATTTATCATTATATAGTGACCAAGTGGCGGGTATTGCCGTCATTGCAACCATCATAACATTTATTGTAATTCTTGTCATATCAAAATTATTAAATGCGTGGTAAGAGACTTTAAATTCTTCGATGGCAATGAAGAAGAAATTATTGAGGGTTGGGATGGTGCGTCTTGGATTTATGGTAGACTTGAAAATCTAGACCAATACCAATATGATATTGTTGTTGAAAACCATTACGGTATTCGTTCTTTTCTTGGTTGTTTTCCTGATGGGTATATTATAACCATATTATCAATCACAGGTCCCGATGGTAGACCACATAACGCTGATAGTGAGGTACTAGGTTGGGGTTTTGATATATTAAATGATTTAATCCTTATTGAGTGGGTGAGATTTAGATATTAAAACTATGATACCATTTAAATTTTTTAAGGGGAAGGTCTATACTGATGAGTACACCATACCATATGGTATGTCTCATCGTCATTGGAATATATTACCACAAGATTTAAGAGGTTCAACATTACAAGAAATGGAATGTTATATTCAAGGGTGGGAAGGTGCTCGTAATAACATAGCAGTAAATCCATATCACGATATAATAAGACGTGAGTTATGGAATAGAGGATATTGGAGATTTATGAACAGAACAGTTCAAAACTTTACTAATGTAAATCCCAACCCACCAATAGATGAAACGTACCCCGAATTCTATAACACAGATGAATTTGTATTCTTTGATGTAACGGAAGTTATGCCTGACCCTGATAGTAATCGTCCATATAAATTTATGTTGTTTAGACATATTGAAGAGGGGAACACAGTGCAAGGACAAAGAATAGGTCCTGAACATCCAATGTATAATTTTCCTGATATAATATAATTTATGGTAAAGGATTTCAAATTTTTTAGATCTAACGAAACAAGAATAAATTGGCAACTAACCGGTTTGTTAGATGGTGCAACAAATGTTCCATTATTGATTGGTGTATTGGACATTACATACAAATATATTCAGGATAATAATCTAATGGATAATGACAGGGTTAAAAATATATTGATTATTGTTATGACCAAATTATATAGGGACAAATATAATTCTTATAGTGATTATGATATTAGAAGGAAGATTGATGAGGTTGCGGTTCATACGAATACCGTCACAATAAGAAGATATATACAAGAACTTGAAGAGGGTGCTTGGATGAGTATTGATGTTGAAGCGGAAATTAATCATATTATTTATGAACAATGTAAATGGGAAGAGAATGCAACCATTTAAGTTCTTTCAAAAGGATATAAAAAAAAGATGGTATTTGAGGAGTGACTACCTTGGTCAACTACAATGGATGTATAGAGATGTGGGTGTAATATTCTATATGGAAAATAGATGGGATGGAAATTTTTATACCGAGGAATTAAAGACTATGACGGTGACGGCCACCAGTAGATATATG